>Ga0209367_1003410_pt1 | contig 21601 bp, 12 predicted proteins | sample WorMetLIZISLAND2_FD_187412 | JGI IMG/M metagenome (GOLD analysis project Ga0209367, IMG submission 187412) | Marine gutless worms symbiont microbial communities from Max Planck institute for Marine Microbiology, Germany - Olavius geniculatus... ...
AATTTATACTGTCTTGAGCCGGGCAAAGTTCAAGTCCGCAACTTTCAGGTCAGATTTTACTATCAGCTCTACATCATCCTGTTTATTCCACATTAATAACTGTCATAATACTACTACTACTACTAATAATAATAATAATAATAATGTCTGATAGCTTCGCTAAAAGTGATGCATCGAACTGCTTTTTACCCCCGGGATTTTCTCCAATGGGGAAGAAAGAAATAATAACTGGAAGGCACTTGCAAGAGTGCATGTATTTCTTCCCAGTGAATTTTTACAGGAGAGTAATATTAAAGCATTGTTATGAGTTTGTTAATTTAATAATTATTTTCATTTTCTTCTTTCTTAATGTTAATGGCTTGTATCGCTATATCGCTTACATCTTTTACTGCCAACATTGCTGCTGGTGACGTTACAGACAATATACAATCCGCTAGTGATTTAGTGATGTAATTACTATCATAACATCATGAGTGACACACAAATACACAGGACATCAAATCTAGTAAAATCTAGTTATGACACACGGCAAATTTTGTTTTGGTCATCATAATGTATTTTACCCTAGCCACCACTGTTTTGGTTTTGTTGTTATTATCGAACACAGAACATCAAATCTAGTGAAATCACTTTTTTTGAAAAACCCTCAGTGGTGCTCAGCTACCTGAGGGATGCTGGTTTTTCCAAGCCCGGTCGCATACGATCTTCAATCGAGCACCAGAAGAAAACAACAACGACAAATAATGTGTCATATATTGTGCATTGTATGATAATTGTGATTGGCAGGGCACTGTGAAGCAGTTGTTGCCATTGCCCGATAACGCTGATGAGGTCGTCAGTCTCGAAGTCTGCTCTCACTTTCTGGTCGTCGCAACTGCTGCTAGTGCTGTCAAAGTTTTTGATCTTTCACGCAGGTCAGTGTGGTGGCCGTACACCACCTTATGTGATCTTTCTATGTGATCTTTGCTTTTCTTGTTAACGAACGTTGTTTTAAGGCTCGTTTAAGTTAACCTCGGATAACTGGTTTGCCCCTGATCTGATTTCCAATCTCCACAGATCCTTTGTCATGCGCATCCTCACGGGAAAGCACAAAGTTCGGTCTGTCCACTTTCAACACAGTCTGACCATATCTTTTTCAAACAACTCCTGTGTCAGAAGTGATATCGTCAAAATGGGGAAAAGTTTGATCGATTCTATTTTAATTCTAGACCAGACCCAATAACCAAAATCCTGCCCTTAAACATACATTTTCCCTTAATTCACCAATACCAAATTGATTCTTAATGGTCCCCTGCCACGGTCAAACTCACTCGTGCAATTTATGTAGATTTAAATTAGACATCTAATCTCGCATATATAATATGTTGATTTGAGCTTTATAAATATACAAAATTAATTTGCAATTTCAAACGAAATGCGGCATTACGTTATGTTAGGCGAAAAGGCTTATAAAGTCACCTGGGGAACTGTTCCCCAGGTAACGTCACGAGCCTAGCCTAGAGACGTCATGAATATTAATGGCTTAGCTGGTAACATCATCAGTCTAGGCTAGGCCATTAATATTCATGATGTTTATTGGCTAGCATGATGACGTCACATGGGGTGTCTACATGCCAATATGGCAACGCGTGTTTTACGTGATTTTTGCAGATCGTCGATTTCTAAGGTAAATTTTTCCGTGTTGACAAAATGCTGGCCGCTGATATTACTGTCAAAATTATCAGAACATTATGCAATTTTAGAAAAATGGAACAAATGTATACGTTAATTTTGGTGTCTAGGGACCTTTAATCATGACTATAAAATAACCATAAATGTACACCATAAACCTGTTTAATCTAAGTCTTATGATTGTTTCTGGTTTTGATGGCAGGCACATCCATATCAAAAGCTTCTTAGAATTTATGTCAAGCGAAACAGGTTGTAATTTGATTAGTGATATTTGTTTATGATTTGTCTAGTTTGCTGGTGTGTTAGCATGGTTGTAAACACCTGCAGATGCTGTTGGAACTAGCTGACTGCTGTGATTGGTTGATATTTATAGAGAAGCAAAGCAGCATGCTGGGCCGCGATATTTTCTCAGCTATATTTCCGACTTTGGACGCATCATCTCAGCCAAGTGCAATGCCAGTGCTACGCGAGTCAGCGTCGTCGTTGACAAGGTTTGTGCATGCTTTATACGTGAAACTGGATATTAATGACATTTACTCACCAAGACTGGCAAATTAACAGTAGAAGTTAGAATGACAGATGGTGGACAGTTAACATAAGACAGATGTAACTAAGATAAAAAAGAAGTAAATGGTAGTCACTTCTTTTCCATCACCACTTTTAGCTTTTAATCAAGATTAATGACTGAATATAATTAATTGTTAATCTAGGTGAAGTTAACTGTTAAAAAATGTTTAATCATTACCAGCTGTTGATATTTATGCAAGGTGGTTGGTTAATGACATTTTATAACACATGATTCTTTCACAATTGCTTGGTTTGGCAGGCGAATGGGACACGTGATCCGAAGCTGTATGTCTGGGACGTGGAAATGGATATCATCCAGTTCTTCAACTTTGCCACTGGCTGTGACGAGTCCGATGACGTCACACGTCGTCCTGTCTCAGCAAGTGGCGCTGGTGATGCAGATGCTGACAGGTTTTTACTCATGTATAGTTTTTGTCGTCGTTGTTGTTATTGACATAGTGAATGTGTCGTGAGCATTGGTTTTAAGCAGTGATATTGTCCTGGAGACATATGTGCTTTGTGAACGAAGTCTGGTTTTAAGAAAATGTTGAAAATATTGTGACTTTTTGTTTATTGTGGTTTAATATTTTCTTCGTAGCTATAAAGCCTAAGTTTTTTTCATTTACACAGTAGCTTGCCTTGTATTTTTCTAGCCAGTTTAATTAAGTATTGCTTGTCTTCATTCATTTTTTAATTTTTTTTCTTTCATTTATTTATTTGTTTATTTGTGCATTTGTTCGTTTTTTTATTTGTTTATTTATTAATTTTTTGTATGCATTTATTTATTCAGTGTGCTGTGTGTCTGACAATGACAGAGGTAAGCGGCAGACAGCAAGTGAGGTAGCGGGTCGTCAGCCAGGGAAGCTACATTACTGGGACTGGGCAGAGCCTAGGCTGCTCGTCTGTGAGGCGGAGTTTGTAGCCACGCCCACCAATAGCCAGAAGAACCCTGCAGCTGCCAGCACTGCTGCTAACATAAGGACCAGCGACAAGCCTGTCACCCTACAAACTGTATGTTATCTGATTTGCTACTGTCATCCATTGGCGCTTTACAGTGGGGCTGGCAATGATAAAAATATGTAATAGTTAAAGTTTGTTGTACATAAGTTAACAAATGATTGCATTTGATTAATTACGTTTTTCTTAATTTTGATTAAAGTTTAATCTTGCTAATTGACCGAAAAAGTAAAAGTTTTTGTCTAGCAACTTTGCAATGTATTCCACTGGCGCTAACAGTTGTTACAAATGTACTGAAATGTAATTAGTAGGCCTGCATGGTTTTTTATCCATCAAAACATACTAGAGCATTTAGTTGTTGCCCTCTCTGAAGAATGAGATTGTTTTCATATGCTTATCATTGTCTATTTTATTTGTGTGGCTTTCTTAATAGGCCACATTACAGATCTTGTCTATCTGCCTGTCTGCTTTCCGTCTGTCCAGTATACGATCTCATCCTGAAAACGAAAAAGTGCAGAAAATTCAAAATTAGTGCAAATGTTTTCATTTGGCAGTAATAACAGGTGTGACAATTTTCAGTTGAATAGGTGAACGGTCGGCGTTAGTGTTATGTGGTTTGAGACAGGTGGTAAACACAGATGGTAAATAGACAGTAAGTGGTAACTCTGTGAGTGTAATGTGTGCTGGATGTGTGAAGGCTGCCGTGGTGATCGTGTCATTGTTTGTGACATCTGAACACGGCTTTATGGTCCAAGACAACTTTCCGCTTGATCCGCTGTGCAGCCACGTCATCGCACTCGAAATACCACACTACTACCTCGTTAAGAAGGTTACATTGTAATTGTAATTGTAACGTAACGGCTTTGACGATGTGCTATTGTGGAAAGTTAAGTTTGTGGGCACTGGAAAGACTGAGACGAAACAACGACTTTGAGGCGGCATTTGAATAGTTGTTGTATAGGACAAAATGCTGTGATTTGTAATAACTGTAATCTAAGTAAGTACCGGTAAGTAAGTAAGTGCATATTTAGAGTGCACAATGTCAACCGGTTATTTTTATTGCTTCACCTTTTGCCACAGTGCCAGTGGTATTTGTTTTTATTTAGTCGTTCATGCATGCATTCACGTGTGTGAGTCTTTGCTTGACATTGTTTACACGATTTCCACAGAATCAGTGCCATGCATTGGTGGATACTTTTGCCATTGCTGCATTCCATCTTTGAGCGCAGATAAACTGATTAGGTTCTGTGAACGACGACATTGAATAAATTATTGACGTCTCGTTATCAGTTTAATCGAAAGACCCACTCTTGGGTGGAATCTTAGGTTGACGCGACTAGGAAGCAAAAGAGTTTATGTCAAGTTTGATCCATCACTAGTGCTGATGCTGGGATAACTCTGGGCAAGACAAACACTGCTGTTTCTTGTCTGAGTAACAATGGAGATCAAAAGTTGCAAGTTTAATTCCCAGTCGGGTTGCTATCAAGTGGTTACTGCTGTTTTCAAGTTTTGGCTCACATAGCTTTGTAAACTTTTGAAGTTTTTTTGCTCTGATTGGTATTATGACCAACGCCAATGTCAACTCAGCCTTATATCCCTCTGGTGTAGGTAAATTGAGTACTGGCCCTTCTGGCTGGGGTTATGGCGGGATGTGTTTATATATGTTGGGTGGCTGGTAACACTGTGTGATTCTATATGGCAGGTGTTGCTCCATGGATATGTGATGGGGTTTTTTTGGAGGGTAACAGGGAAGATTATTAGAACTACCATTCCGGTTACATATGCATGGTCATAATGATCAGTTCTTACCATTTTTTTTGGCTTATGATTGAATTTTGTGTTTCATGTCTTCTATTTTGTGTTTTTTTCTATCAAGGTTAAATTTTCTGTTCCATTATTGTGTGTTTATAACGTGCATTCTGTCTGGAAAGGTCGTCTCTGAAATGACCTATACTGTGTCAGGTGGGACATTTAGGTCCCGTTTTTCCATCGTCAATCAAATCAAATTTGATCTCCAATTTACTGATCTTCGATTAACTTGGTGTTCAGAATTGATTGTCGATCAACTGTGTTTCGTTTTTCCAGGCATTCTCGATCTCCAATTACGTGATCGGCGATTAGCTGATCCGCTGTTAACTGAGCCTAGTTTATGCCAATCTGATTGGCTGACAGTGACTTCAATTTGCGGTGTTGCGCTAAATTACCCAGCATGCACTGCGAGTGGACGCTAGCCAGTAACGTCGTCATAGCAACGATATCAACGTACATATCGTCTGCTGTCAAAATTATGTTCCATCGCAAATCAATACGGGAGCATCTATTCATTTTATTTCTTCACAAAATACCATGCGCAGTATAAATTGATCAGTGATTGATCGCCATGCCTGGAACTTTATTTTAATGCGTGAATTGCCGTTCTGACTGGCGACGTGAAGCAATGTTTCTGGTGCGAATAAGCAACGAACTGCAGATCGCCACGTTTAATCGCCAATTATCTGACTTGATCCGCCAATATTCGGCCATCAACTTGATGGGAGATTTGATGGACGATCAGTCGCTAACTGGCGATGGAAAAACGGTTATTGAGATGATCTCAGATCAAGTACCGAAGTTGATCGGAGATCAATTTGATCGGCGATCAAATGTGCATGGAAAAACCGGACCTAAACCCCTCTCACTTATTCACTTTTTCACTAAGTGCCTTTAATTTCTAACTCACAATTATTTGGATTTCTTGCATTAATCCTTTTGGGGCCAGGCATAAGTGTTATGCATGCTGTGGACAGGTCGATGTGGTGAAGGCAAGTGATAACAGTGCGGCCTCACAGCAACAGTCGATGGTCATTCAGCGAGTGCATCGTGACTTCGTTGGTCTGGAGCAAGCCGAGAAACCGGCCAAAGCTGCCATGATGGACTTCAGCTTTTACCTTACGCTTGGAGACATGGACGAGGCTTTCAAAGCCATCAAAGTCATCAAGAGGTTTAATCAGATTTATGCTTTCGTAAACATTATTTGTTTGTGTTTAAATTACATTTTAAAATGTAATTTTTACAAAAGCATAAATCTGATTAAACCTCTTGCTGAGGTTTTACCAGATTGATGTTTTTGTAAAAATTTCAAACTTTGTTTGCTGATTTTTTGAAGTTTTAGCAACTATAGTGTTGCTTTCTCCGGAGTGATGTCTGCGTGCTGCTAGATGGTACTGCAGTAAACAAATTGTCGTAGATGTGAGGAAGATTCTAGCTTATTAGTCATTTATTTTTCTAAGTTTGAGCCTACAATTCTGTTCATTGTCATCGTGTGGTTTTTTACTGACTTATCCTGTTCACTGAAGCCAACAATTCTGCATTTCGTTGACTCCAAGAAATAATGACAGAGCCTGTTTTCTAACTTTCTGTCCATTTTTGTGCCAGATACTTCAGAAAGTTATTAGTGGGTTTTGATGCAGTTTTTTGGCTTGGCATGGCCTATGGAGGAAGCGATTTGATTTCGGTGATGATCCGGATTTTTCTTTGTGAATTCTGGATTATTATGCAGATTTTTCACTGCTGCGAGTCAGGATGTGAACGGACACTTTGCAGTGTAACTCAGCAACTTATGAAAGGATTTTGATGAAATTCCAGGGAAGTAAGTGACCAACCGTTTAGAGTTTCGTGGTGATCTGGTTCAGGATCCAGATACAGGGTGGCACAGAGATCAGAAGCCATAAAAATTTCGAGAATTTTTCAAAAAAGGAGTGGTGCATTGGTGCTGTTGGATTTGGTGACAACAAGATCATAAAACATTGTTTTTTTCGTTGGAAACAATTCCGGTATTAATGTCGACGTTTGTTTTGGTCTCAGTCGCGGCACGTTATAACTTGGATGTTTTATTGTCACTCGTGTGCTACGTATACGTGTGGTTGGTTTTGTAGCGACTCCGTGTGGGAGAACATGGCAAAGATGTGTGTGAAGACCCGTCGTCTGGATGTGGCGAAGGTCTGTCTGGGCAGCATGCGTAATGCCCGCGGCGCCATGTGTCTACGAAACTCTGCCTCCGAGCCAGAGCTCGAAGCACGTGTTGCTACTCTTGCTGCTCAGCTTGGCCTCTATGTGAGCCTTATGCATTCTATTGGTATATCTCATAGTTTGTAAATTGTCCGACTTTTACAACATTGTTGCTTTTGTTTAAGATGTAACCATTTGCCTTGCTTATACTGTTTATCTTATGTTAGCTCAATAGCATAGGCTTGTGAAACCAATTTGTCATTTCTGATTAAGACTTTGCATCATGTGTTTTTAATAATTTATGCTATTATTAAGAAGCTATTCACTCATTCGTCATAAATTGTGTTGATTTTATTTTACTAAATCATGTCATGTGGCATACATTTAACTGAACTGTTTATTGCTGTATATAAAATAAACAGTGGAAATTGTTGTCTTTCAGTTGGCTAAACAATTTCTGATGTTGACAGTTTGTCATTTTTACTCTTCGCGCGCTACGTTCCTAACGTAGCGAAGAGGAGTATATAAGATCAGCGTAATATTGAGGACCGACCGACCGACCAACGACTGACCAATGATTGACCTCTGTTCCTGGAAGAGCCTTCCTGGAAGAACTTCAAATGGCCATATCTTCATAACGGTGCTGGATAGACCCATGGTCACTATGGACCACCGATAGGAAGTCGACTTCTAGGAGTCGAATGGTCACGTGACGTCATGACCAATGACGTCACGTGACCTCAATAGGTCAAACTCGTGACCCCATTATCTTTGAGGTTCCATATCTCCATAACGGTGCTAGATAGATGCATAGTCACTATAGACCACCCATAGAAAGTCTAGCCCCGAGAGTCGAATGGTCACATGACCGATGACGTCATTTGTGGTGTGAAAAAAGGAACTAAAAGCAGTTAAAAGAATACAGGAGAAAATAATGCGCACAAGGAGTACATTAGGTTGGTCACAATCTAAAATATTTCTTGTTATTCTTTTATTTTGGGCTTATTACCAGGCATCTGCTAGATTTTAGCCGCAGTTTCGATGGCACAACATCTGGCCATTTTTGACAAATTTGGCTTCAAACATATTTTGGTCATTATTTTTGGATTAAGCTGGTGTCTTCAGACTAGTTACAGCTGAAGTTACTGAAAGTGTTAGTCTTGAAACTTGTCATCATTGGAATCATAAACAATTTGATGGTTTGGTGCATTTTGGTCGCAGTAGAGTTTATGTAATTACGGGTATTCTGGTAATGATATGAGGCTGAGTTTGTTGTTTTGCAGGACGATGCGGAAAAGTTGTTAAAAGGCTGCAAACGTTTTGATTTGCTCAACGAATTCTATCAGAGCCACAGTGACTGGGACAAGGTAAGACTTTTTTATTTTGTGTAGAGGAAAAGTTTCTACTGTGGCTTGATGGTTTAATGTGAGCCAGGCTTGCAATTATGAGTAAATATTTTTGGCTCCAGCCGTTTTATTGTCATACAGCAACTCTGGTCAGGCCTGTCAGACACATTTTTAATTTGCTATGTCACCAACAGTAAGATTTTTAGAGTACCATTTGAAAAAATTTAGGAGTGCTGACAGAGTTTAAAGTCATTAGTTATAAGTTATTAAATAAGAATTGAGCACGAGTCCTGCAATCCATTGAATAACCCAGTACTCTATGGTGACAGTCTCGAGTTAAATACATTATAAAAAAAACTACAACTGAAAGTTTAGAGGGAGCATACTAAAACAAGCATTTGGCATTAGTTATTGTCGTGGTTGCATGCTGACATTATCAGGCTCTGCAGACAGCGGCTCTCTATGATCGCATTCATTTGAGAACAACCAACTACAACTATGCCAAGTTTCTGGAAAGCCTTGGACAAATTGCTGAAGCCATCAAATAGTAAGCTGTCTACTGTTGTCTCTAGATAATTGTAATATATTTAATAGTGTCGCATAACAAGTGCAGATAAACGAAAATGTAAAAAGGGATTAAAATTTGACAGTCATTTATTTTGGCAGCTTTTAGAGCACTATTGCTTTCCTGTCCAGTTTCGTTGTTGTTGCACTGTGACTTACACTATTTATAATTGTCTGTGACATAGTTAATGATTGTTCGATCGGTTGACGATTGTTGATTGATTGATGAAAATTAGTGTTGTATTTTTTTTCACTAGTTTCTGTAAGCCTATATGACCATGTATTTGCATGTGTTCTAAATGGCATAGTTATGAAAAGTCAAACACTCATCGGTTTGAAGTTCCACGAATGCTTTTTGATGATCCTGAACAGCTCGGACGTTACATCGTCAACTCAAACGATGCGTCAGTTGTTTTTGGCTATTTGTTGGATATTTCTGTGATGTTTTGATTATTTTTAAGTGGCAGCTATAACTTAGGATGGTGTTTACGTAGCATGATCTGGCCTAGTCGTTAGATGCAATATAATTGTTGTTATATTATTATTGTTACTAGCAAAGTACCCGCCCTACGAGTGGAGGATTTTTAAGTGACTGTCATTTGCCATATGGCGCCACAAAGCACTACACTTTGTGCTAAGCACTATACTGATGGCTGACCAGCAACCCAATCCCCCTCAGGCTGCCCATGGAGAGAGATGGGGGCAACATGGGGCGCACGTACCTAAGGCGCAAGGACTCAAACGCCATGGTCGGGGTCCGCGATCATGCAACACCGAAGGCGCCAGAGACAAACAAACAAATAAACTTGACGTGCATTATAGTAAGATTAAGCATCATCACTGCATGTATGAGTGATGCTGGCTATTGCATCAGTCATGGCATCGTTTGTTTATCTGTCATGTGCATACAATGTACATGCAGCTAAAGCCAGTGGACAGAATGAGGTGCCATTTGACAGAGATGTCAGTAAGTAAGTAAGTAAGTAAGTATGTGAATATTTAAAGTGCACAATGTCAGCCAGTGGCCAAATCTGAGGCACTTGGCTGAGCCGCTAGGTGGAGCAGTAGGCCTGCTGGAAGCAGTGAGTTTTAAGGAGGCGACGGAAAGTGTCTGCAGAGGTAGAACTACGGATGCTAGAGGGTGGTGAGTTCCAAACTGTGGGGGCTGCAATGCTAAAACCGCGGGAGGCAAAGGTTGTGCGGACACGTGGAACCGACAAAAGATTGATGTTGGCAGAACGCAGAGAACGTGTGGGAGTGTGATAATTGAGCAGAGAATGTGTCTTCGAACGGGCATTTGAAAAAACACACATTTTTGCGAAAAAAAACTTTGGGGTGGGAGCCCCTTGACTCCCAAATTTGGGAAATCCATAATTTTTCAACTTGAGGTCGAAATCTGAACATTCTGTAAAAAATTTATTCAGATCGGCTGCTGCAAACTGGAATTGCACGCCTCTGAACTTAAAATGCTATAGATCTCACCGACGACGCCGACGCGACTCAACTGTCTGGCGTGACGTCGCTACTCGCTAGTCGGTGTGAGTGGTAGGTATCAGCAAATACCGTTACACCTATTGTGTCCACATCCGACAGACGACAGCGGTGGCGTGGGAATGAATAACGTTTATTTCATTATTGGAAGGATATTTTCCAGACGCTGTACAGAACCGCTTTTGCACGGAAGGGAGCGAGGGATGCCCGGATGTGGACACTTACTGGAGCGTGTTACGGTCAGTCAACTGTTGTTTGTTCACTGTTGCACTCGCCACTCATCAGGGGGCGACGTATTATAATCGAGCACCTGTTCATTGTAATGCGTGCGATCGAGCATGGCGCCGGTAACAGAAAGCTGAGCAGGAACTGATTGTTGCTGTCAACGTGGCAGGTCCGTAATCACCTGCGGTACTGTCTCGGAACGTGTGTTTCACAGCTCTTTATTGGAGCGTCAAGAAATGCGTGTTTCGTATCACTCATGTCTGGCGCTCGCTGCGTGCGGACGTTGTAGGCGGAGCTATGCCACTCACCGTCGATAACTCACATTTACAGACACACTCCTGTGATTAAAAAAGAAACCCGCATTACGAGACACGATCCTCACCAGTGTCTCGTACCGCATAGAGCGTCCAGCCATCGATTGTAATTAATGTTGATCGTGTCTGCAAATTTTACCCTGTGGGATTGCTTTGAGACCGTTAAGGAGGTCACACCGGATTGCTTTTCACGCTGATGCAGTTTTCTCATTAGCAAAGATCCGTCCGTTGTAGGAAAATGCAATGGCGTTCTGGCAGGGAAGGCAATGGAAAATTGTACCTGCTAAATTTTGATTTGTCGAAAATTTAGAAAAAAACATTTTAAAATTTGGGCTAAAAATTTTAATTTAGGAGAAATTTAGACGCAAAATTGAAATTTTGAGCACCCACGTTCTCTTCTGTCGGCAATTTATATAGCTGCTGTCGCAAAAATTGCAAGACCCCATCAGGACCCCAACTTTCGCAACGCACGACCCTGTCGATTACAAGGCTAAAGCCTAAACTACTCCGCAATCAGCACCACACTTGTAAGGGTTAATCTGCTCCTTTGCGATCACCTTTTTTCTCATTTTCGAGACAAAATTAACTTCAATGTATACTTCGTCTCGCAATCGCTGTTAGAAACGAGGGAGCAAGGGGCGACGGCAGAAGTGAAAGAAAAGCACAAAAAACCGGAGCAGCAAAGGGACACCGGCAGATCCAGAGTGTTAAATCTACAGAAAGCAATAGGCTACGTCAAGCAAAGACAAGTAATTTGAACAAAGCTCATGAGACGCGCGACATGTTTGCATGGTTGTCCTTGTCTAGCCTATCTCTAGCCATTTCGTCGCAATTCACTATTTATGTGTGCCTCACAGTTGAAAATCGCAAAAAACACTAAAACTTCTTATTTTGGGAATTCAAGGTTGTTCAAAGTCATTGACGGTGACACCATTAAAAGACGTTTCACTGGTGCTCGTTATGATAAGCAGCATACCTGCGTCTATCTGCAATCGTTTTCACGCTGCACAAGCAAATAGCGGTAAAATAACCACTTTTAGGGCGGTACCCCTTTTTGACGCCCGCGTGCGCCGCCCTCCTTGAACCTAGGGTGTCGGAACTTGCAGCAATAAATTCTACGCTAATGACTGAAAATTTCATACGCAGATTGTCTTGGCATATCTCCAGCCATTTCGGCGCAATTCACTCTGAAAATGTGTGTCGCAGCCCGAAGTCGCGAAAAATTCACTAAAACAGCTTATTTTGGGGGTTCAAAGTCGTTCACGATTATCGATGTTGACACCACTTATGAAGCTCGTCACCAGCGCTTGTTATAAGCAGCATGTCTGTGCCAATCTGTAACCGTTTACACGCTATACGAGCCAATAACGGTAAAATAAAAATATTTTAGGGGGGATACCCCATTTTCACGCCCCCGTTCGAGGGGAACCTTCTCACCTAGGCGCACATAATTGTGTCACGATAAACTAGAGTCCTTGCGGCAACCCACAGTGAAGATTTGGTTATCCTAGCTTGCACCGTTTTGATAGGGTGCCAGTGTGTGACGGACGGGCAGACAGACAGACACCTATAGACGATGGCTAAGACGCGCGAAGCATTACATGCTGTCGCGCATAAAAACACGAATAGTGAGGCGTGAGGCGGTGCAAAGGAAAAAATCTGGGGAGCTGTATAGGGCACATCCGTTTCCCCACTGGAGGTGGAACATAGGGCGGTGTGGCTCTCCACAGAAAAAAAATACAAATTATATGCAGAAAAGGTTAAACTTACTGCACATTTTGTCACAACGTTGTACTTTTTTGTTATTTATTATACTGCCTGGGGAAGAGACAATCGCCGCCATCGCCTTGTCCATGAATCCAATCTGCCAGTGCAACGGCATAGGCTGTATAGTATGACCGTAAGAGGTCAAGTCAGGTTGACCCGTGCTGTCGACTACAACAGCCAGCCGCTGCAGCAGCAGCTATATGATGTTTCGAGGACCCTCAGTCAGCAGGTTCTAATAAAACCTCTTGTCATAGGTCGTTGTTTACACGACAAAACGAAACTGGCGGGCGTTTCAAAACCAGTAGAGTAAGAGTTAGAGACTTTCGGTTTTCATTATATGATAGCTTAGTGTCTCTAGTATTTCGTGACAAAATTTCATGCCACTAGGTAAAAGGGGTCCCCGCGAACAAGGGGCAAAAGAGGGGCACTCCTCCTAAAATTCTACCGCTATTAATTGGCTCGTCTAACGTGAAAATGGTTGCTGAAGCTTTCCCATGCAGCGGGACTGAGCCGCGGTCGCAGTCACACTTTATCGCATTCTATGCTCGCAAAACGCATGTGGCTGCAGCGTTTCTGCATGGGTTTTTGGTCAACATGGAATTTTTATAGTTCCAAAACGGCTGCCTCCCTGAGATCGGTGGCCCTGCTGCATGTTCTGTCGATGATGACTAAAGCTGGCCGTGCAGGCCTAAGTCATTATGGCGACAATAAAGTCTCATGGAGTTGCCTGTAACTCGTACAGAACGACAAGTCATGCAGATTGTATTCATGCAGCACTGAGTGCTAAGAACGTGATCTTTGACACACGGAAAGACTGTTGGCTGGTAGGCCTATGTCGCAGTTTTGCACTCCTGAATACGATCATTATTTGAGGCCTATACGACGTGTCTGCTTGCCAACGTCGCATCTTGCGGTTAGCCGCCAACAGACGTCTGTAGACGATGCGCTGCACACGCTGAGTACAGAGGCCGATGATGTGCAAAGGTCAAGCAGTAGATTCTCGGCGTCTGGTTGTTTGAATAAACGGCCCATTGTCAGTGCAGTTGTCAAGGCAAACCGGTAAAGTACAGACCACATAACTGAGCAGCTGATGACACTCACTTAAGCATAGTTTCTATCAAACGCAGTGCACGCAACGGACACAACGCTATACGAATGCAACGCAGTAGTAGCCTAGATGCAGGTTCTATAAATAATCAACTTTATTCATCGGCCGTTGCGTCTTGCGTTCGTTGCGTAGCCTACTTGTTTCATCATCATCGTCATCGCGGGCATGCCCTGGACTGAAGCGTAGCCGTTTCAATCGTTTTCGGTGTTGGGCATCTGCAGTAAACCTATGTGGTTGATCGACATGCTTCATGCATGCGTCCGTAGCCAGGTGTGTTGTGCGTGCATCTTGCACTGTTGGGAGGACAAAATCCACCTTCCCCGCCATACGTCAGTTGCGTCATAACGTGAAAAAGTGCGCCACGGTCTTGCGTAAGCTGCAGGGTTTCTCATAATTAGCCGCCAAGCTAATGAACCCAGTCCCAATGACTTCTCTGCAGGAACATTGTCTCGTGCTGTGTCTGCCTTTCGCGTACGACGTTAGGCCCACAACAACACAGCAGCATCCTTTAGTTAAGACTCGGTCCACCGAGTACAGAAACAATGCAGAAACAGCATAGTAAGTTACAGCAACAAAAATCGTCAATTAATTTTGTGACACATAATTTGGTGATTGAAGTTATATTTCCGAAAGGATGTGCAATTGTGCACTTTATTTGGAAAAAGAACTGCAGTGAAATAGTAGCTTCGTGGCATTTTTTCCAGTGGCCTTATGTCCGTATAGGCCTATATACCGTATATGCATTGCTATTATGGAGTAGTCCGTTGCATATGATATGGCAGCTGTGTCGACTGTCGACGTCGATCGGTGACCGTATGTCTGTATAGGTCGGTGTACGGACAAAAGGCCACTTGGATATGTAATTGCTAATTTACCAAAACTTATGTAACAAAATTACACAACAGGTTTATAGTTTACGGTCAAGCAGTTTCTTCTCTGTTTTATTGAGTTAACTTTAGTTGCTTTTGATAGGCCTAGTTCGAAATCCGTGATTTCTTAACTGACTGACTACGTTAAACTTACGATGTGGGATTGCTTATCCATTAGTCAGTTCGTCAAAAACTAAACCATGTCAGTTCAGTTCATTCCAGCTACGTCGCTCCGTGCGCGCCTTTGGTGACTGTGTGGTTTCGATTTGCAAGCGTAACGGCAGCGGCGAACGGCGGTGGTTTCGGGTCAATCCGGAGACTAAATCTGTTGGTATTAAATTCGAACTAATAGGCCCAATAAAGTGCACGTAGTGTAAATATACAGATTATGGGGCGCCGTTTTGAGGTTATCGGCGCGAATTCGGCTTGAGTGAAAGCACAGACAAACACCTGATCGGCGACATTTAATAGGACCTAGTCCCGTGTTAAGTTCAGATTCCGACTTTGACTCGTTCGTCTGGATTCCCAGGAGCAGAGCGAACTAGCTGGCGGATCGGTGAGCCGGTCAATGCACGGTGGGTGGTTCCTGCGAAAAACGTGAGAAAAATATCCCCTCGGACAGAATTCCCCCTCAACTCATTCAGGATAAAAAATACACCTCCATCTCCGCTGCGGAAGATTGCAATTGCCAAGTGATTGGGTGTCGGACAGACGCCCAAATACTGCCGATTTCACAGTCTAGGCTTACGCACGATCTAGCCGCCTTAAAATTTAACTTTTGGAGAGAGTTTACTTCTCAGAATTGGTCATTCTACATAGAGATAGTGACAATTGCGCGAAGTTGTAAAAATTGTGTTTGAATGGCTACACGTATACTCGGAAATCAACGGAATAACCAACGTTCGTATGAAGCTTTTCGGTGAACGACGTGATAGCACCAAATGCGTTGGCGAGTTCCTCGGAGCTGTCAGAGATTGCATCCGACTACATTGACATTGATATGTTATTATAAATGTTATAAACTGTCCGGATGTATTATAGTCGTGACAGCAATACCAAGAGCTAGACGAGCTAACAAACATCGACATCGTCATATTGACTTTAGTTGTAATAAACGTTCTTTACATTTTTACGCAGTAGCCTGCAACTTTTTTGCTGTAGATTTATTGCACGAAAGTTGTCTTTTCTGTAGAAAAAATTATGTACTTTGCTTGCGTCAGTTAATCGATTAAGACAACCTTATCTTAAATACTGCGTTAAAATATAAATAAAATTACTGTACGACAACGCAGTGAACATACCTCGTCATTACGCTTATAAAAAAACTATCAAGTTAATGCACTTTTGCGTATTTCACATACATCCTATAATAGGTTCTGTGACAGGAGTGGGTTAAGTTCACAATACAGAACGCAAGCAACGCGTTGATGTGCTTACGGGCTATTGTCCTATACTGCATCCTCGCCGGCGGTAGCAGGCCATAGTTCATACGGGCATTTGTCTGTGCGGGCGATTGTCCGTTACAGCAAACTGCAGCAAGATATTTTTTTCTATAGGGCCTAATTAAAATCTTGCGCAATTAAGTGCAAATTATAGGTGATAAAAATGGAAGAAAAACTGCGTTACAGACTTACAGCCGTCACATATCGGCGTTTTGAAGCACATGATTAACTGCTGAGGAGGTGTGGACAAAGGCTTATAATCGTAAAGGGTGGAGAGAGCCTCGAACGGTTCACAGCCGACTACACGAAATTGTTTTGGTGATGATGTATGACGGGCGGAATCAATAATTCAGAGTTTCCTTAGTAGCAGAGCTACTTCAAGGTTAGCGAGAAACAAGTTCAGATAATGATGTCCGGATATGACTTTCTGAAAAAAAGAAAGTTTCTGGAGGGATTTTGTGCGAAGGGAATTATGTCTGGGTAGAAGATAATGTCCCGGGATTCGGTACCTGCAAAGTCGCGCATTACTGGGCTCATAGGCCTACAAGTCATGTCGCTAGACCAAAGACTGCCGTATATACTAGCACCTAGGCCTAGTCCCATGGAGACATTCTTATCATCCAAAGTCTCACTGCGGCCGCTCAACGCCGTCGGCGCCGAGTCTGATCAAACGAGACGTACGAATGTATGGTGGCATGCTCAGGTCATTAGGGTCACCGTCAGCCAGCCTTCCTTCCTACCAACACGCACTGACTTAACCCCTTTTGTGCCAGCTTTACTCATCACGAACGTTAGCAGACTATAAGTTTAAACCTTAACAGTCCATGAGATCTTCAAAACACGGCTGACGTTATTACTTCCTGCGCTTCGTCACCGACAATTTGCTTTCCAACAAGCTACAAGTCGACGTGTTCCCGTTATATGCCACCCAGGGCCGAAAACCTAAGTTTTGGGAAACGTTCCCAGGTTTTAGGTGTGTTGAGTTTTTGCGCCTCGAGTGCTCAGAAAAGATGGGGCACGAATTTTGAGAGTCAAGAGAACCATCGTCCTACACTTAATTCACGTCATATAGTTTTTGTTGAGCGAATGACATGAACTGAGAACTCAAAAATCACGATTGAGATGCGACATTAATTTGATTTCCGCTACAAATGTAAACTGCACAACTAGTAAAAACCTTAAATTTATACTCGAGTTTTTTAATAATCTAAAAACCTGGGTTTTTCGAATAGAGTCTTCAGCTTTGAAGGGTTAACGAAGCAGTGATCGGGTAGCGGCGTCTGCAAGCGGCATTCGCTCAGGTGACATCGCCCGCTGTGCACAGTACAGTGTGTATTGGTGCGTAGAATGCAGCCTTGCTTACATCCCGCTGCTGTCATCTGCAGCATCAAAGACCGCTGCTTTCATTATGTGCATTCTGCCGCTCTCCCGTGAGGCCGGAAAATGTTTCTCCGTTGATTGGTATAAATGGCAAAAAATTCCGTGAGTGACAGTTGCAGATCAGAACGGCCTAATCATAATTTTGACAGCTCAAATAATTCGAGCCTGCCCCTGGATCTCAGTTGTTACATCATAGTGCGATCTCTGAATGTCAAATGAAAGCTCAGCCTCCAATCAGTGGCCTGACAAGGAACTCAGGAGCACTGCAAGCTCAGGGGTTCTCAGAAAAAAAAATATCTTTTTCCTATTGTATCCTCCCTGCCCATTCCGTTTAGGCGGTTTCCGACTGGAATTTTTGTGCTTGGGCATGAATTTTGTTGCACAGTGAAAAACAAAATTCAGTGGGGCCTACTGTCAAATGTCCTGCAGCAAATTTCGTGTCTGAGACTGTCAAGTGGAGCATAAATTATACTGACGTTACTTATTTTAACAAGTCTTGTCGGGAACTTCAGGGATGTGTGGGAACCCATAACATGGCATGAAATAAAAATAAATTACTTCCGCCGCCTGCCCCTACTTTTTCCCAGACTGCAACCGGATGTACAGGAATTGTTAGGCTTATTCCAAACTTTTATTTGCATAAGTACATAATGATGACTTTAAAACAAAAATGAACAGATATTATTGACACGACTACGCACATGCGTTTAATTAAATATGACAAGATAAATATTACAATGTAGACCATAAAATACTGCAATCAGTGTAACTGCAAGGCACTAAACAGCATTGACAAAAATATATATTATAGTATATATTATCGAATATTATAGCTTAAATACTAGCAGAAATATGTCCACATAACATTCGCAAATCGCGATAGAAGAATAAACCTGCTATTATTTAACGTTAATAAAAACATCCAAAATACACAAAAAATGCAAAACGTGAGCTAAAATAATACAGCTTTACTGTCGACTACAGAGTGAACAAACTGGCAAAAATCGATCCAGGACAACCAGAGTTTTATATCTAGCGAATTTTCACTATGTCATATCTTTCGCAATATGGACAGCACTTGACTAGTTTTTTTGCAGCTAGTCTTAATGCAGAATGCAGATAGGCATAAGATGATTGGGAGACTAACCACAAGTGATCCTTATGAACATGTAATAGTATGCACATAATTAAATATAATAAATTAATACGTTCTACTAACAGCAGATAAAAATAACGGCACATATAACGTATGACATCACACGATAGACATTGACAAATTGTAATATGCACCGCCAATGGCAAGTTATGCATAACAATCATACAATACCATATAGGTTAATAACGTCAAATATATAGACAAAATAAGCACAATATATAATTACAATGACTTGTTCATTAACCTTATGAAAAGATAATGGCACATGTATTATTTCAAACCAAGCAGAAACTTTACAACGTATTTACACTTAAAATGTATCAAGTAAACATCTTCGATAAAAAGCTAGTACATGTATACGCCATACATATAGTTCACATTGCAACATTTAAAAGCACACGTCAATAAACAGCGATATGAATATATTTCTAATAATTATACACAAAGTCTGCATTAATAATATTCCTGCAGTTATAATAAGGTATATTCTTACAAGAAAACAAATGCAGACTGAAAAATGCAATGCCATAATACGTAAGTACAGAACGCAAAATATCAATAAATATAGCAGCTAATATTGCAAATAATAATGCAATAATAAATACATATTTCTGCAATTATTATCTGTGATGTAAGAACAATATTAGGTGTAGGTCCATATTCAATGGTTGCAATTACAAGAAGTCAGCCTAAACACCACAGGTCAGCTCAAATCAAAGAAATGGCTTTTGATTAATTTCTGGCATCACAGACCCGCGATGACTTGAGAGGTTTAGGCAGACTGCTTACAAATTCAGAACCGAAATACAATCCGGTACGCGTAAAATTATTGATAATAAAGTTATAACTACAAACGGCCGGGCAGCTGCAGTACCCATCAAGGTGCGCCATCAGTCAGGTGTAAAAATCAAAAGCACTGGTTCATCTATACATCTGCTACAGAAATCCCCCAGAAATAAAATTCCCCCTGTGGGATATGGTCGTGCGTCTGGGTGCATTCTGATTCCTGGCCGCAGGCAGATCAGTCCAGGGGGATTTCCTACTTACACCACCGACTATAATATAATATGTAGTGCGTTCATTGCATTACGCTAACGGGTAACAAGATACAGCGTCGTCGGTCGACTAGCCATTCAAAGGATTACTGCAGGTCAATGTGGTCATAGTCCACTGCACAGGACTCTGTTCTATCTATCGGTTGGCGGACATTAACTGACTTAAAGGACGAACTGAATATTACCCGCACAGCGGCGGCCAGTCAGCGCGGGCATCAAACGAAATCGACACGACGCATCAAACAACTTGAACCACTCAAAGCGAAGAAAATAAACATAGAAGTCCGCAAACTGCACGCTTGGCGACGACGACATAAGCGTTTTGTAGCGCGGAAACAGTGGGCGTCGTCGTCATACACTGCGCAGATTAAGACTGCTGCTTAGCCTGCTTTAGCGTTAATACAAAACACGCGTGCAGACATGAAGCACCGTTTACATGATGAAGCTGGCTCGACGAGCTGGCTGTTGATAAGCACTTATCAAGCACTCGCTGAATGCTTGACGCGTGCATGGCGTCTGCTTGCTGAATGCTTGTTAAAGCAGACGCTTGCAATATCAAACATGTTTGATAAGTGAAGCGTTCATCAAGCTGCTTCGACAAACATTCATCAAGCCAACTCGACGTATGATTGATAACTGCTTGACCAGCCGGCTTCATCGTGAAAAGCGCATGTGACTGTCTCGCTTTTCAGTAACTGGAGCCCCGCCACCTCCAGCGTTCGCGTGCAGTTTAAGCGTCACGCATGAAACGCATTCCGTGACGGTGACACTGCTATGTCTGTGTCTACCGCAGCTCTGGATATCACCTAATATCAAACTGCCAATCTGCTGTCACTCAGTCACTCCATCACCTTGCCACCTGTGTAGGCTGGACTGGCCGCTACACCTGGTCATTAGGCCTATGTCGACGTGACATATCCCGCGCGCCAGCAGCCTGCCAGTGCCAGGCAATTATTATCAACTAGTCCATACGGTCGACGCCGACGCGCATCACTAATACCCCGTTTACACGATAAAGCAAACATGAAGCAAACTTGGAGCACCCGTCGTGCACGTGTATATTGAATACGTTTGCTTCATGTTTGCTTCATCGTGTAAACGGAATATAAGTCACACTTAGCGGTTTAGACGCCAAGGCGTGCCGATAGCCTGCATGCGTTGTGTGCGTTGCACACGCAACGTACGCAAGGCACGAATAAACACCGACACTTGCGTCAGCTGCGTCCGCAGCGTTTGTGACTCTTATTGCCAAAATGCAACTTGTAACTCTCGCGCACAAGAAATATTTCACCAAACGGCTAGAACTGTTATTTAGGGCTTATCATCCAACAGTCGAAATGTATTATTTCAACCAATTTTTCTGTAATCGCAAAATCGCGGTACTGGGACGCTGAAAAAGCTGGGATCCCGGGACTGCGATCACTAAAATACTGAAGTCACTCACTCTACGCACAAGGTGCGTGAACGGTGGTGGCGGTTAAGTCGCCGTCGAGTAAGACGTGCTGGTTCTCGTAAGAGTGCGTCGACGAAAAACGACCCCCTGCTTCCGGTGGTACTAGCGTCGAACCTCGCGCCAGGATCGGACGGCCGCGATGCTGGACTTCAAAAGTCGATGACGACGACGACGACGTTGATGATGCGAACACGGGCTGACAGTGGGGTGGTACTCCCAACTGCAGCCCGCCCGTCAGCCCGCCCACGC
>Ga0209367_1003411_pt1 | contig 21601 bp, 11 predicted proteins | sample WorMetLIZISLAND2_FD_187412 | JGI IMG/M metagenome (GOLD analysis project Ga0209367, IMG submission 187412) | Marine gutless worms symbiont microbial communities from Max Planck institute for Marine Microbiology, Germany - Olavius geniculatus... ...
CCGATTTTAACCATTCTTTCACTGTTACAAGCAGAAATTTATGGCGCGTAAACATGAAGTTCTTCCGCCCACCGCACCTTTATTGTGTGACCACATTACCTAGCAAAACAAACACTACTGCTAATATGATAATATCGGTCACCGAGTGGCAAAAACTCTCACAGCGTTTCATTGATAACAGTATCAATGAATGGAGTCGACGTCTTGAAGCTGTTATCAAGAATGACGGCCGACACATCCAGCACTGCAACTTAGCTTGAGCAGCCGCACATCATTTTAATACTATCGACAGATAAGTTTCGTCAATAAAACAAAACACTAAACACCGATATTAGATGTATATTTTGAGCGACGGCGGCCCCCAACGTCGCGGGGCTAGGGGTAACTTACCCCCACCCCTCTCTTGACGGGCCTGATGAAATAATAGACTCTCTTGTATTGAAAACAACAGGCTATTGCTAGCATTTAGGCTTAGTAATTTTAGTAAATGTCATTATGTCAATACGTCAGAACAAATAAGACGGGGTAACGTTTTTATCACGTTTACAAACGTCTTAATGTTTTTTTTTCATTAAAAACGTTGACTAGCGTTTTTATCGTTTAACGTTTTACAAGTATGCAACAAGTGAAGATATCAGCCCAGTGACGACATAACATGCGGTTGTCATCGCCCGCCGTAGTGTACTCGACAAATTTAACACAAACCCTGAAAATTTTAGCTTTGTTACGCTTTTTGTTTTCGACTTAACATCCCGTCCTCGGACAGCCAGACGGACAGGCAACACACGTAATGCGGCTTGCTAGGATAGTCGTGATTTCTGTGTCTTTCAATTGCTGTCTTATCAACGGCATGTAGATAGGCTATGAGCTTTGCCTCATTATGTCGACATACGCCATGCACTGTAATGCCAGACTGAATGAGCACTATACGATACTTATATTAAACGCAAAAATACCACCAATTTGCCTTGGCTTATTGTTTAATCGTCCGAAAAAAAGTCAGAAAGAAATTCGACACGCTTTGGTTGTATTTTAGGCACAATCGCTCTAATAGCGCAAGCGATTTTGTTTATAGCTACCTATTTCTCTCTAGCGTTGTCTGTCGTCTGTGACATTTGTGCGCCCTTCTCAAATTGTTCGACTCACTTTGATGCCATTTGGCAAATACGTTCGTGAGTTTGCTTATTTATTTTGATTCACCAGGGGGCAGCGCTGATCAGCGATTTTGTGTCATACCGAATTACTTTGGTCACTTGTTTATGTTTCTCTGGTAGATTTTTAAAGCCTTGAAGTGTTATAGTCACAGTAAACTTAAATTACTGACTTTTCAACTTTCGGTGAGAACTCCAGAAGAATTGGTGTCTCGTAGATGTAACGCGTCATTTAACTTAAGCAAACTCTTGACGACTCAGATTTCATTAGAGCTAAAATACTGAGTCTGGTTTGAGTTGGTGGCGTGCCGTAGCGGTAACGCGTTGTGTCTGATTAACGAAGTTGCTCTACATAAGGCCAGGTTAGTAAACCATTTCGGTGTGTAACCAGCCGCTATTAGGTCAACTAAACCTTCCATCTCTCCGGGGTAGGTAAATCAAGTACCGGTTTCTCTGGCTGGGAAGGTGGGGTGCGTTTACCTGTGTCGGGTGGCAGGTAGGCCTAAGATTGTGGGATTCCATACAGCAGGTGACGCTTCGTAGCTCTGAAATGGCTTCCATTAAGAGCTATAACACCATCTTTTAACCTTTAAAATATATCGAGAAAGGTGTAAAAATTTATTTTTTTAAACTGTCCGTGCCGACTGCGGGCCTGATACGAGAACGTTCGTTCAGCTACCTAGCATCTCGGGCGCTGTCACTCTATGCACATGTCGTTAGGAATGTGCACGAGACCTTTTGAGCCAAGACCGAGACGAGACCCGAGACGTATGTCTCCAAGACCGAGACAAAACTGAAACGTTCGTAATTTTGCCCGCGACGAGACCGCAACGAGACGTTGGAACTCCCGAGACGTTGGCTGAGACGTAGGCTTATAGCGAAGGCCATCGAAAATGATCAAAATTTTATATGCATTTTTTTCTTCCAGCTCTGTTGGCATTAAAACAAAATGACATGTAAAGCCATAAATGGCATTTGCGCAAAACTTCTCGACGAGACCAAACGGTCGAGACCCGACACAAAAAGTAATGCGCCGACACCGAGACGTATATATTGCGACGAAACCCAGACGAGACCCGAGACGCATGGTCCGAGACCGAGACGAGACCGAGACGAGACGTTAATTAGTACGTCTCAAGACCGTCTGAAAACCGAGACGTCATGCCTGCAAATCGTCATTACGTTACTCTTTAGATAAGCGTTATTTTTTCGAGGTACGCTGACATATTTTCTGAACTGCAAATTGGTTCACTGATTACTAATTTCCCGGTAAACGTTCAGGCCACTTTTTGCTGTTACGTGTCTTTTCTATTTCCTAGTTATTAAACCCACACGAGAAAGATGATATAGACAGACGGGCGGGCATGACGTGTAGGCTCCTAGGCAGACCTACTGGGAACGTAATACAGGGCAAGACTACCGCATAATCAGTGAGCCAAGTAACGTATAAATGCATTCGAGAAAAATCAGTAACTTGGACTTTAAATTGATAAAACAAAATTGTTTAAATTCGTGATAATCGTTGGACGTCTACTATACTTACTGATCTAGTAACGTGAAGACTTCCGGATAACGTTATTCTGATATATCCTATACGTTAATTCGCCGTCGTTACTGAACATTATTTTGCTCACCGGTCCCATGATGTTGTCAACATTGTTACGAAGAATTCACGTATTCGAGTATTTATTTTGGTTCACGCGTTGTACTGCTGCATATTGTTGTTGTTTTGGATGACGACAGTACTGATGACGTCATTATCGATGTGTTGCACAGACTTGCACGCCCCTGTAATGAAAGAAACTTTACGCTGCCGTTCTCAATTATTTCTTTTCGTCGTATCAAAAGTAAGATGCGCGACAGCACGTAGTGCTAAGTGGGAACTAGCTATCGTCATAATCTGTCCCCTCCGTCCGTCCGTCCGTCCGTCCGTTCGTCCGTTCGTCCGTTCGTCTGTCACGTCCCGATACCGAATTAAGCCAGGGTGAGATACAGACTTCAGGATTTCACCATATGACAGCGTATAGTCTCTAGTCTTCTCTGACCAAATTTCATGCCGCCGGGTATAAAGTTGTAAACATTCCTTTCGAACGAAGGCGTCAAAGAGATGTTCTACACTATTAACGCGTCCAGCATAAGAACGGTTTCAGTCAGGCACAAACTTGTTGCTTATCATAACAAGCACTGCTGACGAGCTTTCCGATGACCTTGAACGACCTTCAAGTTTAAAATGGAGAGTTTTACTGGATTTTTTCGCGATTTTAAAAGTGAATTGCGCCAAAATCACTGGCGATAAACAAAGACAACCTGTGTGTGAAAAATATTTAAAACGTGGTGTTGTGTTGGTCTACATGTAAAACATTTTGCACAAACGCCGTCACTAACCGCGATCGTTGAAACATTTTTGGTATCTGTGATGGATGTCAGTGACCTTCAAGGTAGTGATTAATAGCAACCTTGGCCCTACGGCCACTTATGCTGTAGCTTAAAACATTCCATTGAAAATTGCGGCCAAACCGTTGCAAATGAAGACATGGTTACTATTGACAGCCGATAATAAGTCGCCAGCGCCCTATCTGATAGTACCATCGCCGACCCCCTACGACATACTGTTTAGCTACAGTACCGCACGATTGGCATATCGGGGAAAAACGGACAGTCGCCTGCACGGACTCTCGCCCGCACGGACGTTCGCCCGCACGGACATCCGCCCGCACGGTCAAATGCTGGTATGAACTATGGTTTGTTACCGCCGGCGAGAATGCAGCATAGGACAATAGCCCGTAGACACATCAACGCTTGCTTGCGTTCTGTATTTGAACTTAACTCACTCATATCACAGAATCTATTATAGAACGCATGTGAACTACTCAAAGTGCATTAACTTGATAGTTTTTATAAGCATAATGACGAAGTATGTTTATTGCGTTGTCGCAGTATTTAAGAAAAGATGTTCTTAATCGATTAACTGACGCAAGCAAAGTATGTGATTTTTTTACGAAAAAAGACGATTTTTACAGTAAATCTATATAGCAAAAAAGTTGTAGGCTACTGCGTAAAAATGTAAAAAAACGCTTATTACATTTAAAGTCAATATCACAATGTCAATGTTCGTTAGCTCGTCTAGCTCTTGATATCGCTGTTATGACTGCAATACATCTGGACAGTTTATTACATCTATCAACATATCAATGTAGCCGGATGCAATGTCCGACGGATCCGCGGAACTCGCCGACGGATTTAGTGCCGTCGCGTCGTTCCTCGCAAAGCTTGACGAAAACGCTGGTTTTTGTCGACTTTTGACAATTTTTTACAACCTCGCGCAGTTGTCACTATCTGCGTGTAAAATGACCACTTCTAAGAAGTAAACTCTGTCCAAAAGTCAAATTCTAAGGCGGCTAGACCTTGCGTAAGCCTAGACTATGAAATCGGCAGTCTACGGGCGTCTGTTCAAAATGACGTTAATTGCCGCTAATTGCCCTACGGGCGTCTGGCCGCCTCTGCGGTAGCAGACCATAGTTCATACGGGAATATGTCCGTGCGGGCGGATGTCCTTGAGGGCGACCGTCCGACACCCGGCATATCATAGTGCGTTATGATTCTTCAAGATCATCCAAGGTCAATTATTTTTATGTTATTTGAAAGCCAATATGCGACTTCTTATTAGTGATCACTGATCAATAGCAACCTAGGCTCTATTTCGCCCCGTTTAGTCACAATACATCCGTGCCAAACAGGCAAAGGAACAACAGACGAAAACCGCACCATAAGCTCGACCATTACATAAGTGCGGTCGCCTAAAACTATTGCAACATGTTTTACGTGCAGCTTCGTTCTATAAACTGTAATTTTGAGCAGTCTCCTCTGACAGAAATCTGCAGCTGTTTGTTTTAACTTCTAAATTGTAACTTTTTCCTTTCGCCTTAAATATTTTTAACCCAAGACGTCGCTGTGCAAAATGTTTTTAGATTCCACAAATGTGTTAGTTTTGGCCGACCGTTAGGTAAAACCTCGGGTACAATATGTCGTCTGTCTGTCTGTCAATGTCTGTCTGTCGTCTGTAAAGCATATTATAGCTAAACGGTACGTCGTATAGGTACCGTTGGATAAGGCGATGACGAGTTCTTAGGCTGTCAATAGTAACCATGTTTCTATCTGCAGCGATTTGGCCGCAATTTTAAATGCAAAGCTTTTGCCTGCAACAATCATTCACGTGTGCCCAACTACTGTGTCGTATCATAGCGTTGATTGTAGCGTTCGATATAGCAGCGTCACCGAAGCGTGTGCGGGACTGCAGTCACTCTGGAAAATTGCATTTTTTCCGTGACTGGAAGTAGGACGCTGCTCTTCGAATGTAAACGGTATTGTCGGCTCACAATTGCTGAGCCAAATTGGCCGGTATTTTTACGTAGTAAAAATTAGCTTCAGCGAACGTTTTCTTCTGGTTATCTCTATGCCAAAATTTGTCAAAATATAAAGTTGTTTTAGTGCACCAAGTCGACCATTCGATGAACCATAAGCATTGGAGCATAATGGCAGTAGATCATAGCCTGGTATTTAAAAAAACAAGTTTATTTATAACAATACTTCATCTCTTAGCTTAATGTTCAGCTCACACAGACAGTGAGGTTTTCTTTCGGCCAAAGTGCAAACGAATGTTTATAGTGCAATTAAATCAAGGCTTTATATGGTCCAACTAATCAATGAGCTGAAATGTCCGCGTTCTTCTCGGAGAATTTATCATAATTACAGAGCAGCAAGAGGTGGGGAACAGCCGCCAGCTGGGCAGCTCTGAGTTGCTAGAATGGACAGCAATAAAGTTTGCTTGCGTCTGAATGAGCATTTAGCGTCATAGTCAGACGGACGGGTTTCTCGGCAGTCGCTGAGACGGTTTGTCTCTCTGACGTGACTGCTCGCTCGCCAGTGTCACATTAAAATGTCTCCTTCGTGAAAAATCCGCCCGGGAAGAGATAATCACGAATTTGATGTCTCCCCTTTATTAAAATATCGCCGGCCCCCACAAAAAAAAATCTTTTCGTTTTAAGATTATAGGATGGCTTCCAGAAAAGTTTTCCCCGGCCGACAATTTACCGCTAAAAATCTGTCCCGTCCGAGCGAATTTTTTTGGTCGGTCGGAGGAAACTTTTCTGGGGGCGATCCCATAATGGGACACCGGACGTTTTATCGACTAAAGTCAGCTGTGTACGTTTGCTTTGCTCGTCTTTACAACCGACACAATCGGGCTATTAGCCCTTTCACCGAATCGCTCCAGGGAAAATCTACACCATCTCCTCTCATCGACGTTCGAAACAACCATTCTATAACGCAAACCGCAGCTTGTCATTTTGTGCACGCAGTTTCTGCAGTCTTGCGCAGAGAAAGTTGCAATTACTCTGTTTTTGTCGATAATTGCCAACGGTCAATTCATTGTTATTGTTAAACGACCACATGGCCTACGGTAAGAGAAGAAAAGAATTAAGGCCCCAACGCACTGCAATATTACGTATAAAGCCTAGTGGAGTCAGTCATATCTGAATCACTGAGACGACGGACAACAGTCTTTCTCGCGGTATCTGATTTCTATGTCCTTTCCGTCCTAGATACCCCGGCCGCTGAGTTCCCTTTAAACTCGCGGCGTTCAAAGTGATTTTTATCGAATAGAAGTTGGCCTTCTGTTTCCTGGGAGGATCACGTGACCTGCGTGATCGTAGTCGCAGATATTATGCAAGCGATAGGAATTATTCTGTCGTCTGGGTAGCGCGGCCTTCGCTTGCATTGTCATTGCAAACACGAGTTGCCTCGCTGAGGGCACTCATTTGTGTATGAACCACGAACACTAGAATACGCTTATTTCACACGTAACTTACGAGTTCGTTAAAACGTGCATGCATAAGCTGTAGGCTAAGTGAGATGCTAATGCAGCACGTTCAATACAATCGTTACTTTTACAAACATTTTTAATTTTAATGAAAACCGAAAACGTTTTGGTGCGTTGGCAGAAAAAAATAACATGGAAGGAAAATTCTGAACGACACCTGTCATTTTATTGCAACGAAAGACATTAGAGTTATAGGATAAAAAAGATAAAAACTAACGTTAACGTTCTAGCAGAAATCCGTTTAAGTGAGTCTAATTTGTTGAGCACCTTCGAATACAGGCGCAGGACTGCACGTAACAGACGTAACACTCACATGTAACAGAAAGCACAGCTGTCGTTAGGAGAGCCGACCGTAATGGTTGTCCCTCAGTGACCTTCAAGGTCATCCAAAGTCGATGATTTACATTTTATATGAAAAAGCGTATGCGATTTCCTATTAGTGATCAAGAGCAACCTTGGCCCTATCTCTTACCGTTTAGCCACAATACATCCGTGACAGACGACGACGGACAGACAGACGACAACCGTACTATAAGCTCGACCGTTACTTAAGTACGGTCGGCTAAAAACGGATAGACAGAGGTCAGTGTTCAATGCCGATCATGAGCACTGTAGGACAATGAGGCGAGGCAAAAATAATCAAACAATCCAGGTTTATAACAAGAGGGTGCGGCCGTTGAGGGGCCGCCCGCTGTGGGGCCGTCCTTGCAGCTGAGTACGAACAGACGGAGGGAACGGCCGTTGCCATGGCAACGAGGGCACCCGGGGCAAGGCGGCAAGGGATCCTTATGCCACCTGCCAAATATCAAGTTGATCGGACAACAGGCAGCGAAGTTATGGGGACTTTTTGCAAACAACACAATTAGCCGCCGTGATCTTGACCTCTGACCCTTGACCTTGTAATTGGTCCAGGGGTACTGTGTCCCAGGGACCCTTCCTACCAAGTTTCGTATATGTAGGCCTTTTCGTTTTCCCTCTAGGTGGAGGCACGGGACGGACGGACGGACGGACAGACAGACAGACGGACGGAATGGATCGATACATGATGGGCCATCCTTCTACGAAGGACGGCCCCATAATAAACCTATAGCAAGTGACAACACACATAACCCACTATGTTGCGAAACGTTTTCCTTATCTCTCGTTATTTCTGCTGCGGTATTGATTCTGTAATCCTATCCCCGTTTCAATGTCGTGAATGATGAATCTATCTGCGGCTATAGCTTAGGCTACTTTTTAACTGACTAAAATTTCGTTAAGCCTGTTATTCTGTTCTGTGACGTTTGACGTTTGAGACCTGCGTTTATTATTCTGTGTTGCTTTTATGTGTGTCTTTGAAGGACGGAGTTCTGTGACATCATTTTAAATACTTCTTTTGATGTCACGAAATTGTCCAAATGTTTAACGTCCTGCCATCTCAGTTGGAAAGCCCGCCGAGGCAGATAGTAAGCATGGAGTAATACTCAGACTGTAGGGCTACATATTTTGTTAAGTCCAACTGTCACACATGTGCGTTAATGGTCCAATATTAGCAAACAATACGAGACTGCTACTGCTTCTCGCGTGTCAGGGGACTAACAATTACAACAAACCTGCAGCAATTTTCGTCCAATCGATACGGGCCGGTTCGTAACCACGCACACACGCTTGTTGTAACCTGGTCTTATGAGGAGGCCTGGTCAATTATTTCCCATTAGCTAACCGAGCAGTGCAGTCCCCGCAGTCAAAAATATGTGGGGAAGACAGGAGGGGCTGACAGCAGCAGCTGGGTGACTGGATAGTTTTGACGCGAACGCCTCACACCGTGGACGGACGCTTCGACTCGGGGACTAATTGCTCTCCTGGAGCCCGGGCAGGTGCGTGCGTGCTGGAAAAGGAGGAGGACGGACCACCCACGACGCTCCCAGGCCATTGATTAGACGCCAGAGCTCAGCAGCATCGGCGACTGACCGGCTGACGCTGTGGAGGGCAAACATTGATTGACATCGGGGCTCTGTCAACCTGGGCAGAGCGAGGCCTGATCGACTCTGCAGACATCGTAGCCTACATATAAGATGCATGCCTGGCTAGACTGAACTTGCTTGTACATGTTCGACTGCTGTGACTCGTCAACAGCTGTTGTGTTTTATACAGACACGTAATTATTATCGCCTGCACTTCGATCGCTCTGAACGAAGTCGTATTATTTCAAGGTCAGTTGTTTACTATAGTTTGTTGTTTTTCTATTTAAATGTTTGATTGAGATTGATTCATTGATTGATTGATTGACTGATAAAGAATCGGCTATTGGCAGGCTTGTATTTGTGCTGCATTAATAATACTTACGTACTCGATAAGTACGGGTTGAGACGAACTGCGACCTTTATTCTACATTCTACATAGCCTGTCATTCTATAGGCCTATTATTGATATATTGTTGATTAGCGTAAATTCTGCATTTAATTGATTTCAGTATTTCGTGTCATCGTGTGCCATTTAAGTGACTTCGGCACCAAATAGCGTATTTGTACTTTAATTATATTTTTCATAAGCTTATATCAGTGACAATAACTTTTTTCAAATCGTAAATGTAATGTAGGCCTAAATTTATTTTATTGGGTGAGGCACAAAAGATTATTTCGAGTTTTAAAAGAGCGTGTTAATTTGTTCTCAGCACAGCAGCTATGTAAGTTGTTTACGGCTTTATGGCTGATTAATAAGCTAGCTACATGATTATGACGTTGTGTTTTTTTAGTCCATTAATGAAATTGCTTGCATTGACAATGACAATTTATTGGTATGTTTGTTTTATTTGCAGACAGCATGAAGCAACTGTTTGCAAGCGCCGCTGCACAAGAAGACGAACTGATGACTGACTTTCAGACCATCGATAGGTAACTGACTGATTAATTTATTGTTATTTTATTAATACTATTTTTTGTTTACTTTTGTAACCGTTACTTGTTTAGAATTTAAAATTTAAGTAACAAAATTACAGTGACAGTTATTTACGTTGCATTTATTTTTTAAAGTAGTTTTTTTGCTAGTTAGCTGCTGAGTATAAAATTTCATTCAATTGTATTGATAGTGATCTGTGTATTACAATTTATTCATAGGCCTATAAGAGTAAATTGTAATTTTTTAAAGTTTTAATTTGTCTTCTTAATTTTATAGTTAATGCTTGTATTTTACAGTACTGGTATTTTAATAATTTAGTCTTTATTAATTCAAACATGGTTTTATTCTTTTATGTTGACTTAAATTATTTTCAAATACTTTTTGCTAGTCAGCAGCATTGTGGGTTTAAAAATTGCGGGCAGGAAGTGGCAGTTTTCTGACAAACAGATGCAAATTTCTAACAGTTTTATTTTAAAATTTTAACAAAACTGGAAGGTGGTTTTATCGCCAAATTTTGCAGGTTTTAACAACAATTTTCCGACAGAAAGTTTTTGACAGTTTTCTGATAAGCCATATTTGGGGGGTGCAAAAAATCCCCATCCCATCCTCTTTCACGATTCCACTGTTACTAGTAGGGGCCTAACAATTTCCTTTATTCAAAATCGCAAGTAGTTAAAGACTTAAATCGCAAAGAGACGAAATTTAAATTTGCGTACAATGAAAGAGAGTTGGGAGTATTATTATGTAAAAATAATGATTATATGGAAAGTTGTGTAGCAGGCTGATTGCTGACGCTGATTTTGGAAGTTCTGGTCTTAACCGTGTGACTACTGTTAAAATTACGTTTAATGCGTTGTCTGGCTTGCTTGTGTTTTTTTTCTCTTTGTCTGCATATTTCTTTTTCTGTTTGGAGCATTTTGAGCGAAATAAGCTGTATATAAGAGCGAGTTAATATTATTGTTCGTGTCTGCAGTATGACTGACGAGTCGTCGACATGCTGGCAAGACGGGGAACGAGCATCAGTGTCTGTTGCTGACGTCATTGCTGACGATGAGTCTCGTGACAGCGGCATCTGTCTCATGGACACGACATCTGGCGCCGACGACGCGTACCAACACGACTTTTCGGTAATTAGCCTACTGCTAGTCGCTCTGTCTTGCGCCGTCAATAATGCCGCCATTACATAGTGGTGTAAACGGGGGGAGGGGCAAACGTTTAGGCTATGTGTTCTGGCACCAGCCCAGAGAACGAACCAATCAGAGTGAGAGGATTCAGTTTTTGATAGACTATTTTTTATTTTTTATAAGTTCGTAAAACAAACGAATTAATAATAATAACTATCGACCTGCAGAAGATTGCGTTTTCGTCTCTTTTTACTTCATAATGTTTACTAGCTGTCGGACAACCCTCCAAAATGTATAAACTTAGGCTCGGTTTAACTTCGGGTGGATTTTGTTCGTACACCTCACAGAGCTACTAAACGTTACCTGCCATATTGGGCCAGAATCACACCGTGTTACTTGCCACCCGACACAGGTGAACGCGCCCCGCCTTAACCCCAGCCAGACAAACCGGTACACGGTCTACCTACCCCGGGGTAGAAGACTGAGTTGACCTTCCTGTTAGTTACATACTGAATTGCATGGTACGGTTTGGGCCTAAAACCGCCACTGGTAGTAACCGCTTGACATGAGTTGAAAGCACGACCTCCGACGTCTAAACCGTCACGCATGCGCCAATGATTATGACTCAGAGGCGTCGTGGTGGAAGGACAAGGCTCAACTTCCCTTTCCTTCTAAATTTTGGGCTGTCGGAAATTTGTCGGAACTTTTTCTTGTTGGAAAATTTTCGTCCAAATTGCAAAGATTGGGACTAAAAACGAGAGCCGGTTTTAAAATTTTGAAATTGAAATTTTTAGCACCCAGCCGGAAATCTGCAGCCGTCTTTCACAAACTTCCCGCATGCCCCGCTTAACCCGACTTAGGCTCACAAGCACGAAAACACATTAATACGAACGGAAGACTGAGTTGACCTTCCTGTTAGTTACATACTGAATTGCATGGTACGACTCACGCCCATCCTGGTAGTAACCAGTGGCGGTTCTAGCCAGCAATATCTGCGGGCACAGCCCCATGGCGACCATGGTAGCGCGAATCTATAAAGGGGGCCTGGGGCAAAGCTCCCAGCGGGGTCCAAGGGTGGAGCCCGTGGTCAAAGGCTCAAGGGGGGGAGCCTCTGAAGCTAAAGCACTTTTGGTTTTTGGACGTTCAATGCAAGCCGCAATTTTGCCCACTTTTTTAAAATTTGGAAACGCAAAGAAATCGGATATTTGTGTTAACGTGCGCCACGAAATTGGGGAAGGAGGGGGCTGGAGGAGCAAAACTAGGGGGATCTGTGCCCCTTCCCGGCCCGGGCCTAAAACCGCCACTGGTAGTAACCGCTTGACATGAGTTGAAAGCACGACCTCCGACGTCTAAACCGTCACGCATGCGCCAATGATTATGACTCAGAGGCGTCGTGGTGGAAGGACAAGGCTCAACTTCCCTTTCCTTCTAAATTTTGGGCTGTCGGAAATTTGTCGGAACTTTTTCTTGTTGGAAAATTTTCGTCCAAATTGCAAAGATTGGGACTAAAAACGAGAGCCGGTTTTAAAATTTTGAAATTGAAATTTTTAGCACCCAGCCGGAAATCTGCAGCCGTCTTTCACAAACTTCCCGCATGCCCCGCTTAACCCGACTTAGGCTCACAAGCACGAAAACACATTAATACGAACGGGAAATTCGCTGTATTGAAAATAATGGTTTCGTTTCGTTTTAGGGAGATTCGTTCTGTAGGGTTTTCGTTATAATGGGATTTCGATTTCTTGGCCTTAATAAGCAATTGTTATTTACGTTTTACGTCTGTGTCATGCTTACTTGTTTAAACATAATGATGTGATTTTTAACGCAAGCTTCATTTGTTTTTTGTGCCGCTTTTGTTTCTGCTATATATGGCTTGCAAAATGCGATGAGAGTAAGTTAAGGCTAATTGATCGACGACGCCGCTGCTGTGACTGGTCTGATGTTATTACGAGTTATGCATTTTGTTGTTGTCGTTGTTTTGCAGTTTACGATGTTCGACACCAGTGCTACGTTGGAAGACTCGTTCACAGAACTGAAATCATGTGCTTCATCATCACTTCGCTCGCTGTCTGCGGCCATGGGGTCCAGTAGCCCAAAGTCCTCGGTGTCGACGTCTGTCCCCGTGGTCAACCAATCCACTCCGCGCACACGCATCAGCAGGGCGCTGACGTTCGACGAACAACCGAGTCCCACCGCGACCACTTGTATGCGGCCGTCCTTGACCGCCCGTCGCCGCTCACACCACCCCGCCAACGACCGACGATCTTTACCTCGCACTTCTACCGCTAAGGATGATGACGTCACGCCGCCGTGCCAGGTGACCACTAACTAGTGATGGACATATTTTTTTCATTTTTAGTTAAACTTTAACTATTTTTTCAATTAAACAACAGTTAAACTATTTTTCTAACTACGTTGGAAAAAATTTCACTAAACCTTAAAAAACTTTTTTTTCGCAAGATTGACTTTACAGACTATCGATTGTCGTCATTGAGAGTTACACAGTTCCGCAGCTCAGTGTATCGACAGTCACATCAAAGTCATTACTGATCAAAACTCTGAAGAAAGATATGCTGATTGAGTGTTTCATCAGACATACAGCAGCGACAAATTTGCTAAAATAATCTGGGTCGACTTTTTAGTTAGGAACTAAGTTAAACTACGCTCTTAACTTAAACTTTTAAAAACTAGTTAAACTAGTTTTAGCACGAGTTACACTAATGGTCTAAATAAAATGTAGTTAAACATTTTAGTTAGGAAGATTTTAGTTAAATTTTTGCCCATCACTGTAGGTGACCGCCGCCACTGATGACGTCACGCCCCCGTGTCACGTGGCCGTCGCCATGTCGTCGCTGTTTGCCGGCTGCATTGACGAAGACGACGAAGACGAGCGCGCGGACCTGATTGGCGACCTCAGCAAGAAGCACGTGCTCCCGCTGGAGCGTAATCTGAAGCATGCCGATCTCAAGACCATCAGTCCACACACGGTCAGTATCCGCGCGGGCAACATTGAGCGTCAGACATCGAAGTTGTCAGAGCATTTTTGTTCAAATGATTTTTGTTTAATTTTTTTTTGTTCTGGTTTTGAAGAATGACAAAACAAATAGTGAGTAGCATCATCGATCATCATTGAAAATTTTTTGCCCTCGGTTCGTAAGATGTTTTCCTCGGCCTTTGGCCTCGAGGAAACATGTTGCGAACCTCGACTTGCCAAAAAAGTTTCAATGATGACCTCTACGCCAGTTACTATTTGTGTAATGTTGGACAGGAAGAAATGATCGTTCGCTACAGTAAACTGTGCTGCAAAAATTCTACCTACTACAGGGTAGTTCTACAGTGCAGGATCTGCATGTAGATTAAAACTTATGCAGTTTGTTTTATTTCTGTTGCAGTTTTATCGGACGATGTCTAGGTGCCGCCTTAGTTACCGTGTATGGTAGTGCATTTATCAAAAGGCACATTTCTTATAGTAATGTTGGCTGGCTGCAGATGGCGGATGTTCTGAACAACGTGTACTCAGACGTAATAGACGAGCTCGTTGTCATTGACTGTCGATATCCGTACGAGTACGAAGGCGGACACATCCCTGTAAGCATTCCACGTCACTCCGTTTAGCTGTACCGTACGTTCGTACCTTAAAGCAAGGGCAGAATGACTAGTATGGTTATTAGCCACTTTTCGGCTTCTAAACATGGCAATTTTAAGCTACAAAATAAATGCAGTTAGCGGGTGTTTACTGTTCGAAAACCACGTTTATCTTTGGATTTTTAGATAATCTACTCACTAGGCTAAACCGCTCTGACTGCAGCAAAAGTGCAAAAAATTTGCTTCAGCTGATGGAATCTCTGCCTGGGATTTATCACTGGACCCCACTGAGGGCTGATTCCCACACCTGCAGCTTGATCTTACATGTATCAGGACGTACAGTACAGTACTGCCGTTTCTGTTTGAAAAGTGACCCCCGCCATATGCATGCGTCTCGACATGGACACACTAATACTCCAACATTTCGGGAGCTTTCTAACAGTTGGTGGTTACATGTCCAGCGATTCTGGCTGTGAATCGCTAGTTATTGGGCTCAACATCAGACTGTATTCTAGGCTGATGCATTGGTCTCTAGACGGCCAGCCACTAGACTAGTAGGCTGATGGGGGTTTAGAGAGGCCCGATAATGACACTGAGATATAAGCCACAAGTCATTCATCATTGCCTCTATGACACCTTACTAGCGAGCGCCGGCTTCAAAGCGATGACTTTACAACACCGTGACTCCCTGCGGCCGCTGATTGGCCACTAGTCCAGTAGCAATAGCACCTGTTCGGTTCTACCCTCAAGGGCGCTGAGTGACCTCAATTCTCAATACTTCAGCGTTTGCAAGGCAGGAAACAGTTCACGACAAACACAGCAGAAGACGGCAGAAAGCAATGGGGGTGTTTACACGATCGAGCAAACATCGAGCAGCTAGCTAGAAGTTTCATGATAATTAGCATGCTAATTAGGAGGGCGGACGGGTTGTAATTGGAAAGCCTATATAACACGTGATCAGCTGTGGGCTCAGGGCTGAGAGCCTAAGCCTAGGCCTACATTTGAGCCAGGGTCGAGGTTCCAATAAGCCTGCTTGAGCTAGCTCAATGTTTGCTCGATCGTGTAAACACCGTATAAGAGTTATTTAGAGTAAGAACTTATCATTGCATTCATATAATCTGCAGTGACTGTCTGTACGGCTAGGAGTATCATGATACTGCTCTTTCTACCGTTTATTTGTCTGTTTCCGACAGGGGAGATTGTGATGCTCAAAATTTCAACTTTGCCCCCAAATTTTCCCAAAATGGGATGGGGCTTTTCAGTCCCAAATTTAGCATTTTTGACAAAAAATTTTTGACCATTCAAAATTTAGAGAAGCGTGTAATTGCACTCTCCGCCTGATCTTTTCCTCCTCCCCGGCCAAGACGCTATTGCGTTTAGTCATCTTTTGACGTTTGATGATAATTTGAGGCGCTTAATGTTGATTGCGCAGGGTGCGCGGAACATCTGTACAAAGGACGCTGTAATGTCGGAACTGTTGGCATCAGCTGATGGCGACTCTACTACCACGCCAAGCCAGCCCACAGCAGAGACCACCGCTAAACGCACGGTTCTGATTTTTCACTGCGAGTTCTCTTCAGAACGTGCGCCCAAACTGTACGTCCTGTTCTGTCGCTTTCTTCAACTGTAGGCCTAACTATCATACGCTTGACAAGTCTGCAGGGATTGCGATATCATTACCGCTAATTAGCACTGGCAATGGTTCTTCTGGCGCGGTGACTTCATAGACTTACTAAATATTAAATTCTTTGTGGCAGATGTGACATGATGATAGTTATAGATTAAAAAAATCACGCACGGTCCACGTTTATCTCGGTTTAAAAGTATTCCGCGCGGATATCTTTCTAGGTAACCTACCCGGTATTTCTTTTATTTTAGTGGAGCCTACTGTAACTGGTATCAAAGTTTTCCAATAAAGATGAGACGTTGTTTTCGGCCAATGGTCTCAAAAATTGTCCTCGCATTTCGCCATCCACGGATAAGCGCCTGGCGTGAACACTACATTGCTGCGCAAACATCATTGTTTGTTAAGTAAAGGCGCGTACAGAGCGACGTAACTAAACTGAACTGACACGGTTTAGTTTATGACAAACTGACCAATAAGCAAGCAGAGTGAGCCCATTGATCATTGGTTGACGCATACGTGAGCGTAATGACATAGGTCACCAACACCGTTGGACGGTGCCTCTGTAATGCATTATTGCTTGCCCATTAGCCAGTTCGTCTAGAACTAGACTATTACTGTTCAGTTCAGTTACGTCGCTTTGTACTGTATCAGCTTCCCCGCCTAATCCCCCCCAAAAAGCTTTCCTCTATTTTTTCTTAAAGCATTTGTTCCACTGACTATATGGTTTAGACGACCCTGTTTGTCCACGCCTTAAAGTACTCGGTGACTTATAGGGTGTATACACGATCCAGCAAACTTCCAGCAAAGGTCCAGCATTAGCACACGTATTTTGAATACATTTGCTGGAAGTTTGCTAGACGTTTGCTGGATCGTGTAAACACCCCATTAGTCATTGCGTCTGGTGTGCTATGTGTGACAGACTTCGTTTCCTGCGCAATGAGGACCGCTCAGCGCACGCCGACTGCTACCCGCTACTGCACTATCCGGAACTCTATCTGCTGTCTGGTGGCTACAAGGCGTTTTATGAGACCCACTCGGAGCTCTGCAGACCCCAGGGTTACCGGCCGATGCTGCACGCGGACCACACGGCAGAACTGCGTCACTTTAGGACCAAGTCGAGGACATTTGCTGGCGACCGAAAACAACACCGCCATGCTCCAACGTCACGCGTCGTCTCCGCACGTCGACACAGTCTCGTCCTGTGATTTACTTCTAGAACTGTTCCAGCGGCTGTCCTGTAGTTTATAGTACCGATGATAACTGTTGCTGTCAGACTCACCACACCAGTGGCGTTGTGGCAGATGAAAACAGGGGCCCCAAAAATTTTAGCCTGTTGCAAAATTTTCTTCAAATAATAAGTCTACAAAATTCGGGGCTGAAAGTCCCCATTTTCAAATAAATCTAAGGCGGGAATCAAAAATAAACGTTTGAGCACCCGTGATTTGCTGTCAGACAATAATGATACTTTTTGCCCTGTCCTCAATTTCTTAACCCGCAAGTTCGATAGGCCTACAGTAAGGTCGTGCCACAATAAACAAGATTAGGCGTATATTACCAAACACATTACACTTTTGTGATTACAAACTTTTGTCCACTTGTCCACGAACAATAACACATCGGTACTGAATGGGAATTAAAATACGACCGTCACACGACCTGGTATATTCCATGAACTCCGATTTGCCATCGCTGCAACGTCTTAAAAGTTTCCTTGTTGTGTTAAGCGCGTTTCCGCTTAATGTGCTTGGTGCTTTTTGAAGTTGTTGGATTTGCAATTTACAGCCTAATTGCAATTGCCAATTTTTTTGTGTCATACGCTAAACGCGATTGTAGATAATTTCGGCTGAAAGTGACGCTTAATTAATTTGTGCTTTGTGTTTAGTTCATTTAGCTTAACTTTGAATTGTGGACTATGTGCAGTAGACTGTACTTTCTGGTGCTTGGACGCCGATGTTTGAGAAGCAGACAGTTGAAGTACTTTAGCTGTACAGTACGCCTATAATGTTCTGCTTTAACGACAGCAAAAGTTTGCTTTTTGTGCATCAGGCTTAGCCTGAAGTAACTCCAGAAAAATCGGTTATAGTTGAGTGACGTGTCTTTAGTTCGTCATACGTTGTGTTATTGTATATAACTAGTTGCAGTAGGCCTACTACTCAGGGTAATGACAGATTAATGAACTGTTTATGCTGTTATATGTAATTAGTCATGTGTAAATAATTTTTTTCGAATGGATTTAGTTAGCATTTCAGTACACAGGGTAATGAATTGAGGGTAACGAACTGCATATATTGTTGTATTTAGTATCATGTAAATAATTCTTGCATAGTTTAGTTATTCTACACAGGGTAATTACATAGGGTAATGAATTGCATTGTACTGTTTATTTATGTAAATAATGTGATGTAGTATAATAGTGTATGATTGTATTGTATATATATATTGTCTATGTTTCTTATGTGATCTTGTGATGAAAACGAATGTGACTGTGTGAAGATAACCGATGTGAATATTTTTTACAACTTAACTAATATGTTTATCATTTTTGTTTCTCTGGATGATGTGCGTGCACGAATTTTGTAGACATTGCTTTTAAATCTCTAACCCAATGATATTGTTAACTCTATCCTGAACTGGGCTCGTGCATGTGAACTATACTACTGATTTCTAGATTACTGGTTGTCGTGTTTCATAAATCTACACATCATATTCAATTACTGCTTTCGTGTTTGACTTTCTTTCAGTAAAAGTTTCGAAGATCAGCCTGCGTGTAACCCTGCTAAATACAGTCTTCTCCCCCAAAAGTCTTGTCGGCCAAGATGGTCATAAACTGGAAATTTCTATTGTATTTAGTGGACCCCTGTGTGTCGTAAAGTCGCAAGTCTTTCTTTTGCCTGAGTAAACTTTGCCGTAAATAGCAGGCGCAGCGCGATAAGTGGGGCAGATAGTCGTGGAGGGAGAAAACTCAGACGGCACGCGACTCAACTAAATAGCGTCAAACTAGCGCTGTCGGCTTCTCGTCACGCCTGTGATAAAACCATCAGTGACTTAGCGTCGGGTCTCGTGCCGGCACGCTCTTTCATGAATGCCTCTGGGCATCTCTACGTTCAGTGTTAGATTTCCCATACGACGTATCTCTGCAGTAAACCTATAAAGATTAGATACACCTTCTAACATATAGTTATCATAATATAATATAGACCTCCTATATCGTGTAATTAACATTAGATCTACTGCCCTTTTGAAAAATGGTATGATATCAAAAAACTTTACATGCATCTGATTAGTGAAATCGGTACGAAATTAAGGTTGCCTGGTTCGTTAATGCTGTATAAGAGTAAGACTAGGCCTCGTTGAAATTGTAAACAAAATGTCGATAGGCCTACTCGATAATACCGGGATATGAAACGTCAGTCATCTCTCGGTGATGCTCTTTGGTGCCGCTTTTCAGGTCGCTATCGCAGAGGCGTTTATCTCTCTGTCTGTCTGTCTATCTCTACATTTTGCAGCGCTATCAAAACGGTGCAAAGCTAAAATCACGAAATTTTCACTGTGGGCTGCCACAGAGACTAGTTTCTCGTTACAAAATTTCGTGCCGCTGGGTAAAGATTCCTCTCCAACGAAGGCGTCGAAAACGGGTATCCCTTAAGAAATCGTTATTTTTCCGCTATCGACTCGTATAGCTTGAAAACTGTTGCAGATAACTTGATTAGACACAAACTCGCTGCTTGTCATAACAAGCACCATTAATCGCTCTCGGCAACTGTCGCGGCGACGATCACCTCGTGTAAACAGAGGCGGCGCCACGGTTTTAAAGGTGGGAGGGACAATTTCGCTCGCTCCGCTCGCGAAAAATTTTTTTTGACCCCCACCTTAAGACTACCTGGGGGGAGTACAAAAATGATTATGGTTGTACTAAATTTGCTCATGGTAATGGGATAATGATTCTCAAGAAGAGCGAAAAAAAAGTTTTGTTAAAGTGTTTTAGCCAGTGTTTTAATTTTAGTCATAGTCGACGAAAATAATTTTAGTCACGCTGTGTAGGCCTAATGTAAGCGACAACTGTGTTTGTGTACTGATTGAACAGGCAGCAAAGAACAAGAGATGTTTTCTGACGTTGCTCTTTTGAGACTCCTTTGATGGCTGGGACCACTCACCCGTCTTGCTTCGATTGCCCCGCAATTTGTTTGATGATTTTTCTTGGAGGTGGCGGCATTCTTAATCTCTCTTTATAAATAACATCCAAATATAAGACAGAACACGTCAATCTGACGTCATGTTACTGTACCGTGTTGAAATAAATAAGTAACAAAATTTTACCTTGGTGCTTATCGGGTTCTCCAGCACTGCAAAATTCAAGATCCTAGCTTCCTAGACTGTTTGACAAGTAGCAAACTGTACAGGAACAGGAAGCAGAATTTCCAAGTGCTAAAGCCGAATGTGAATTGCGTAACTTTTGCGGCCGGCTGTAGTACCCCGCAGGTGTACAACGTAAATTGGGTTGTACCCCCTGTGTGGTACATCCTGCAAAAGTGGTGGGGACATGTCCTTCCCAGCTCCTAAGGTGGCGTCGCCCTTGCATGTAAATAATACTACATCAAAGTGTATAGAAAAAATTTCTATACACTTTGATACTACATTACTAGTGACGGTTGGCCTCACTTTCAGCTCTGCCCCAAATTTCAGTACAAATTGATATTAGTACTTATGCAGTTTTGCGCGCGACAGCATGTATGTTAAGGTCATCCAAGATCGATTTTTTGTGTCATCGACTAGTTCTATTCTCACCATTTCTGAGACAGCTACTTGTCAGCTAAAGAACGCACACTTTTTCACCCCTTTTTCGTTTAATACCCAAATTGTCAAGAAAGCCCAGCTGTCGATAGGGATATGCGATATACAGCTTAAACAGTTTCTGTTGCAGTACTGACCTTCAAGGTCATCCATAAGTTCGATGATTTTCATCTCATCTGAAAGCGTATGCGACTTAATTCATATTAGCGATCAATAGTAACCTTGGCACTATCTCGCACAGTGACATACGGACGGTCAGACGACAATCGTGTCGTATAGACGCGCTGTGCTGTATATAGAGCGTCAAAAATGTTTCCCTTGTTGAACTTTTGCATACGAATCAATTAAAGAGCTGAGCCTGTGACACACCGGCCTATTATTAATTGTGTAATAAATTTTCCAGCAGTATCTACCGTTTAGTCACAATACATGTGTTACAGACGACAGAGCGACGTACGACACATATCGTAGGTTTACCATTAGCGCCACCGTTTGTGCGGTCGGTTAAACATTTGAGCGAGCGATCATCCCGGTTCAAATACCTACTAGTAGTGACACTGTGTATATATAT
>Ga0209367_1003413_pt1 | contig 21598 bp, 18 predicted proteins | sample WorMetLIZISLAND2_FD_187412 | JGI IMG/M metagenome (GOLD analysis project Ga0209367, IMG submission 187412) | Marine gutless worms symbiont microbial communities from Max Planck institute for Marine Microbiology, Germany - Olavius geniculatus... ...
AGACATCAATCTCCAGAGTGGACGGTTCTGAGCCAGGTCAACTGCGTCGTCCATATTGAGGTCGCTGGATTTCAGATCCTGCTGAATGGTTTTCATCCATGTAATACGAGGACGTCCCAGTGGTCTCGTCCAGTTTCCTGCGGGGGAAGCTGTTAAGATCTGTTTTGCATCTGTTTCATCAGGCATTCGTGCAATGTGTCCGAACAGGGACAGGCGCCTTGACTGGACTATGGCTGAGAGATGGGGTTGCTTGGTTAACCTTCTGACTTCGTTGTTGCGCATATGCTGGTGCCAATTATTGTGTTTTGGGGGGTTTTAAATTTTTGTGAAAAGCCCAACTTGGTGGGCTTTGGAATTTCTACAGGTTTGTAGTTGGGTGATTCATATAAGTTTTTCTTTATTTCTCACAGCTAAAATGTAGCAATGATTGCAAATTTGTAGGTTTAAATGTTTTGAAAACTTAGCCATGATAAAATATATCATTACTGTGGAACAAGAAACTGAAATTGGATTAAGTTTGAGGTGGGTTTTAGCACGTTTTTCAGGTAGGTTTACCCCCAAAACCCAGGTTGGATATCTGCCTGGTTGTCTAATCCCAGGCTGTGTTGATTGGAATGATGTCGGGGTTTGTTTCAGCCGTATGTCTGTGGTCGATGTGCCGAGATGCTCAAGTGGAAACCTGCAAGCATGAACTCCGTCGACTTCCGACTCAAAATCGTTCGCATTGAGAAAGTCGGGTGAGCGCTGCTGCAGTCCTCCAGTAGACGTTGTCTGATCTTGAGATTGTGGTTTTTGGCTCTCTTACATTGCTCGTGGCATGAATGTTAAAAGGCCACCACAGGGTAGAAGGCCAAGGTCGGGTCCAGAGCATTCAAGACTAAAGCCACAACCATACCTTTGAGACTGAGACTAAATGTATCAAGAGATATTTTTTAGACTTTGTTTTTTAGTTGTCAATTGCTGATATGATTAAGTAATTTCCACTATTCGTGTTTATGCAGGAATGGGAAGTAAAGCTTGTGGGAACATTGGCAATGACTAGCTAACAAATGCACTTAGTGTTTAGGCACAGTGACTCTGCCAGCTATTCAAGGCCAAGGTCGAGGTCTAAGTGTCATAGCCAAGGCCAAGGTCAAGACTACCATGGCCAAGGTCTTGAGTGTCAAGGCCAAGGCTGTCAAGGCTGCCAGTTTTAGTCCTTAAAGCCAGATCAAGGCTACGGCCACGGTCTTAATTTCTTTCTTGTAGTGGCTTTCTGTCAGATAAGAAAGAACTATCGGAGTGGTTCAGTGATGTATTGCATTCCAAAGTTATGCACAGTCACATGTATGAGCAGTTTTTGATAGGTGTTCTTGGGCCTACTGCTTAGCTATGTTTTTTTAAATTTAGGGCCAGTATTTTTGGTCCGGTGGTTAGCTTTTTGCATTTTCTGCAAGTTCTCTTTTGTTCATTGTCATGCTGGAAACATTTTTTGACTGAATGTGCCATAAAATTTACTGTCTGAATTGTTTATAGAGCTGTGTACTTAGAGGCTGATTTGATTGATTTGGTCAGTGTAAGTATTTATCTATAATTAATTAATTTAACCGTGTTACAGCATGCTGCCAGAAACCATCGGTCAGTTGTTTGTTGGAGGCATGGATCAGCCATTTAGCTCCATGAAGGTTGGTAACGTTGTCATTTTTCTGGTTTTAAGTAGCATTCATGACAACTTTTATGCAAATAAATCTGTAAGTTAGGCTGCTTGTCTGCACAGCGAGAGCTGCTGGCCATTGTGTAGATGAATATGATAAGTATTGGAGAGCTGGACACTGTAAAGAGTGATGTGCATGCTATGTACACCGTGTCTCAAAAAAACATCCCCAACATTTTTGACTGTAACTTAAAAACCAATTATCAGATTTTGATAATTTTTGGTACAAATGTTTTTGACACAGCTTGCCATCAAACGACCATTCAGTTTCCCACCTCACCCAACGTTTGTTTCTGCACTACATGGGGAAAACACAACCAGCGAAATATCACTTTTTTATCCAGTGCAGTATGATTGCTTAATTAACATTACACATAAAAACACATTTTGTTCACATTTCTGACACTGTGGCTGACATTTCATCCAGTTGTCCTATTTTTAACTGCCTGTAGTAAAATTGCTTGAAATATTGGCCCACTATGCGAACACAGGCAAGGAGACGCTTTCTTCATTCATTGCCAGCAGTATCAATAAAGTTCTGCTCCAGACTAATCCAGGCTGTACCAGTCGCTTCTTGACTTCACAAACATTTCTAAACTTCATCTGGTAGACACTAGACACACTGCTGCATGACAGTCAAACCTTGTAATAGACTGGCCCACAGATTAGGATAGATGGAATTTATTGACGTTTTTTTTCATCCATTTTAACTTGTATTATGCTTGGTCTGCTTTCCCCAGATAGTGCAAAAGCAGATGTTGGGTGAGGTGGAAACTAAAATACTTATTAATAGCCAGTTGTGTCAGAAATATTTCTGCGAAAATTATTAGAATCTGCTAATCTTTATTCAAGTTACCATCGATAATGTCGGGGATGTTTTTTTTAGGTTTTTCTCTTTTTTTAACATGTATTTCACTTGATCTGCTTTCCCTAGGTAGTGCAGAAGCATACATTGGGTGAGGTGGGAAACTGAACAGTCATTTGATTGCAAGTTTTGTCAGGAATATTCATACCAAAAATTATCAAAATTTTTGATAACTGTTTTTCAAGTTACAGTCAAAAATGTAGGGGATGTTTTTTTTGAGACACAGTGTACATATGAACTTACTTGGTTTTGTGCATAAAACTATAAACTAAACTTCTGTTAGGTACTGCAAAGTAAGTTTTACCAAATTCAGCCTTAAAAGCATATTAAGATCATATTTATTTTGATCGGGTAATTGTGGCCATATTTACTTTTTCACCAAAATTGTATGTAATTAATGACTATGAAAGTTTCATTGAGTTTTGGTTGACTGGACCTCAGTTATGTTACGAGTCAACAGGCAGATGTGATCTTCACAAAGTTTTGAACATTACTTTGCACGAAATGAAAAAATTAGAAAATCTTTCATTCAGTTTGTTATTAATTACCAGTCGACTTCAGTAACATTTTATCTAGCATTCTATGTTGCAATCATCAATGCCATTTTATAGACATTTTATGTGACATTTTATGACCATTAGATTCATGTATTGTACTATATGTATTGCCGTAATCTAGTCTTACAGCTGCAACACAAATAAACGTTTATTCATTCATTACGTTGGCAGGTGAATAAAGAACTTCGGGCATATGACAACAAGATAGTTGAGTGTCATTATGACCCGGACAAGAAACAGTGGGTCTTCATGCGCCAGCGGACCGACAAATCATTCCCAAACAGTTATCAGACAGCTATGGGTTCGTACAGATATCATTGGTTTAATTTGTTAATTATCATGTAATGTTAAGTGCTGATTGGTATTTTAAAATTTGTCGCCATATTAAGTGAGCACGTTGACTTGTGATCACTTGCTACAGTTAAGGGCAAATGCAGGGGGCAAAAATGATCCAAGAAAAAATTGTGTGTCCATACAGCATGAATTGAACAGTTTGAACTGTTTATAAAGCTTCAGAAATGACAGACTTTATATTGGCTTGTGATGCACCGGCTAAGCATAGCCATTATAACTGCTTATTGTGGATGTGGCCCATGGATGGTAGGGTATAGGGCGTCCAAATATCGGCATCTTCTGATAGATATCTCTTAGCAACTGAGCATCAAATCCATTTTGGTTTGGTTCGAGGGTAGATCATCCACTGTAGTCGCATCCAATAGTCACGTGACCGATTATTTCATGTGACCCCAAAAGGTCAAGGTCATGACCCTGATATCTTTCAGGCCACGTATCTCTACAACCATGCAAGATAGATGCATGCTTGTCATTGATCACGAATAGGAAACCACGTATGCCAATTCCATTGGTCATGTTGCCTTTGATCACAGTCTTACGATAACTTGACCTCACCCAGTGTCACTTGTCTTGTATTGCTATAAGCGACCCTTGTTGTCAGACAGCATGTCTGGGTGTCTGCGTCTTTGTGTCCGCTGTCTGTTTGTCCCCAAATCTGTGATCACTACTAGTCGCATGGCACGTCACTTACCAGTGGCTTGGGGATGTAGTGGTAGCATGTCCGACTGGTGACCCCAAGGTTGCTGGTTCAATTTCAGCCCAGGGACCTTCCAGGTAATGACATTGGGCAAGTTGTTCACACACGTGCCGCTGTTCACCAAGCAGTATAATTTGGTACTGGTCAAGGGGGAGTAGTGACACTCTGTGGCTGGGAAGGTAATCGTAGGTCTGGCATCACACTGGCCATATGTCATGGTGGACTATCCATCTACGGTCATAGACAGGGAGATGAGCACCCCGCCTATGCCCCATGCTTTACCTTACCTTACTTCACCTACCAGTTTGTGTAGTCTGTTGTTCGAGTGATAGGAAGGTCACGCAGTACCAGTGTAGATTGTATCTGTGTTGTGTTGACATCAGGAGTCTGTGAGAGCATTAAGAACCCAGTGTCAAAGGAATTGCTCTATGAAACCATTGACCGACACCGATGGACCAAGAAGACCACGACCCCCACTGCCATGAACACTTCAAGTACAGGAGTCGGCGACAGTCAGCTTATGCCCCCACCAGCCAAGATACCAAAGCGGTGACATCCAGGCTGGAAAATTGGTCTGAAAAACCTAGGTTTTTAGGAGTTTTTTCAGAAAATTTTTTTTCAAATTTCAAAAGTTTAATTTCTGGTTTTTTAGTTTTCAGTTTTTGCTTCATTTGAAGTTTATTCCATATTATATTTTATTTTGTATTTTAATCGTGGTTTTTGAGTTATGGTGCCAATCATGGTGTTATGTGGTTCTTTCATAAGAGGGTGTATCAGATGTTTTCCCTAGGTCTTTATTTGTGTACGGTGTTCATTGGACTCTAAACCAGAAAAATCTAAATCTCCCCCCAAAAACCTAAAAAATTTTCTTTAAAAACATACGTATTTTCCAGTCTTGGGTGACATGACTGTCATGTTGAATCATCTTGCTTCAGCGTATTAACAATCACACTGACTGAGTCTGTGTTCTGACGTTAGGAAATTATTTGCACGGTGTAAACTGCTTTTGAAAAATCCACATCTGTTGAAATAACTGACTAAAGTTCGCCAGCGGAGCCTTAGCTTTGCGGTGTCAAATTGAGCGTTCCATCAAATAGTATTTTGTTAGAACGAAGTTTTGATTTTCAATCGTGATCTGTCATTTTTAATCACAAGTAAATTAATTCCATTAATATTATTTGTGGAGTATGGTGGGAGGTTGGTCTCGATATCTTATTCTTGCTCTGCTGAGGCCTTGTAAGCCAATGAAATGTTGTTTATATCTACGGGATTGTTTTTGCTTCACCCTGTCCACGCAATGTTGAAACGTTGTTGGGTGCATTGTGTACTGAGGCATCTAGCAATATTCTTCATTATTATACAGCTATCCTACTAGCTTTCTTTGCAGGTCTTAGCCATCTCTCTGTTCGTTTGTCTCAAGCAGGCTTCTTGGTTGGAGCCACATCGGCCGCAGGACATTAGCCGTTGGTTCGGCTTTATGTCAAAAAACATTTAGCATATAATTTATTTGGTTTTCTTTAGGAAGAATAAAGATCTGTAGGCTGGACATGTAGGCCTTATTCACTAAGTCTTGTACCGTCGAACGCTCTATACAGGAGCCATCCAAACAAGTTTTGAGTCGGTCGATCATTGGCTGGATGTGCTGATGTAGCGTGCATCGAAACTGCCACAAGTCTGCAACATGACAGTCCATTACCCCACTTACTGTACATTACGCACTTGCATCAAGTTGCGTTACTGCTTCAGGACCGCATAAAGAAGTCGAAATACTTTGGACCTAACATTCCTGGTGGTTGATTTGACTGGCGATCTAAACGTTTTGTGGCTGAACCGTCTGTAAACCGTTTTTTACTCAAAAACAAAAATTATAGAAACCCAAAATTGGTGTGAGCATTCCCTGGCTCAGTTTTAGGTTAGGTTTTTCGTGTTCTGTGTTCATAAAGGTTAAATTGTTTGTTCCATTATTATGCGTGTGTTCATTGCCTGGAAAGGCCGTCCCCGAAATGACTTATACTGTGTCGGGTGGGCATAACAAGTGTACGGGTTTTTGGTATAACAGGTCAGGGATAGGTATAGCTTTTGGGGCTGTACAACTCTGGAGATGGCCACATATGTTGGCGGGCATTAGGCAGACATATTCTTCTAGTTCTAGGTATCGTGTTAAATTGTTGTTGCCTTGCATTATTTGGATGTGTATGAACTTTCATAATAGTCAAAAGAATTACTTTTGTATATTTTGTTCTGCTGTATTCGTATCTGAATATGCTTGAGTGTTTCGCTGTTCAGCATTGATTGACTTATTAATGCTGTTTAGCAGTCACAGTCTTTTTGAAGCCACTTTGTTCAGGTCAACCATTTGTCCTTGGTGTTTCTGACCTGTCCATTTATGGAGGTACCAGTAGGCCAACACTTTTTATGCCGTCTTTGACACAAACCCAACGTGTTTTCCTCGGATGTTCACTCTGCTATTCTGCATCGTTGTCAGTGATGTTATCAAGGATTTTTGCTCAAGGCCAAGGACTTACAAGAATCGCAAGGCCGAGGACTTGGGACCAAGGACAAGGACTTAGGATTAAGGCCATGGCCAAGAAAAACTCAAAGCTAAAACCAAGGATATCCAAAAGCCACTACCACAGCGACAGTTACTAGCGTCATGGGTTTTGGTAATGTCAAAAGCTAATAATAGAATTTTGGCTTGGTACTGTGGCTGCAGACATTATCTCAAGGCCAAGGACACTGCTCTTTGTCCTTGAGGTGCATCATGGACAAGTACAACTCCTCGAGGATACGTCAGTCATTGTTGTGCATGCCATGCACTGGACCTTGTTCTGGACCAATGCTGTACAGTGACCAGCATGCAGGTCACATCAGACCTTCGCTGGTTTGGTGTAAAAGAAGTTAAAGGGGTTGTACCAAGCGGGGCTTAGACGCATTGGTCATCTCCCAGACGTTGGTCGTTGAGTCTGTGATACCTATAGCTTTCTTTCCAGCTGAAGATCATCACCACCATTTGGCCGGTACCAAATTATACGCTTGATGCATGGAGGCACATGTGTGTGAACAACTTGCCCAGGCTTGTTACCTTGCAGTGCACCAGGTGAGAGTTGAACTAGCAATCTCATGGTCACCAGTCCAACGTTCTATCGTTACAGTGATGTCCAAGAGAAAAATACCCAAAATATTATTATGAAATTATATGACTTCAATTTTACTGACTCGCCACTTGTTCATTTGCAGTCTAATTATTTGGTTTTTTTCGTTTTTTTACAAGTGGGAGATACCTGCAGTTTCAGATGGGTATTCACTATTCAAATTTAATTTTCACTAAAGAGCTTGGTAATGATATGTCTGCTAGTGTTCTTAATGATAATAGTATTTTGCATTGAGCTGGGCTGTGTTCCTCATGATCTAAAAAGGTTGTCCACCAGCGATCCACGCAAACACTTTTTTTCGATCATTTGATTCAGTGCGTGTATGAGTGCTATATGTGATACAGTGTTCTCGCTTCATTGCTGTATAGGACATCTGGATATTTATTGTTGACTTATGCATGGCGTTATTGAGACATAATTGAATGTATCCCTGATTGTCGTTGTTACATGTCATTGCATTTATCTGTCCGATTTCTCTGAGTGTTACATTTCCTCTGTGAAAATTCAAAATAATACTGCTAGGTTTTTACGCGCGAAAGCAGCTACTGCTTTCAGCGTGTCTTACCCCTTGCAATTCTGTCCGTCCGTCTCTCTGTCTGTCTGTCCATCTGTCACACGGGTGGATCAGGCAAAAACGGTCCAAGCTAGGATCACCAAATCTTTACCGTCGGCTGCCTGGAAGACTCTAGTTTCAGGAACCGTAAAGCTTTTTCATAAATTTGAAGGGGGTCACTCCGAACGAGGGCGCTAAATCAGAGGGGGGTGGGCAAAATTTGCGATTTTTGGCCATATTTATCTTAGTAACGGTGCGAGATAGGGCCTAGATTACTATTAATCACTAATAGGAAGTCGTACACTGGCTCTCGATTGGCGCCCAATTCAATGACCTTGAACGCCAAAATAGGGAGTTTCATGGATTTTTTGGCGATTTCGGGCTGTGAGACACATTGCAAGATCGAATTGCGCCGAAACCAATTGAGATAGTCATAGACAAGCTGCGTATGAAATTTTCAGCATTGAACGTAGATTTCGACGGTCCAAGTCTTGATTTTCTAGGTTCAAGGAAACCTGCGCACGAGGGCATCAAAGAGCGGTACCCCCGTAAAAGTCGCGACTAAATGGCTGGAGATAGACTGGCAGTTTGGGAACAGGAACTGCTATAGGCTTTCGCGCGTCTCGTGAGCATTAGCTCAAATTTCTTGTAAGATCCTGAGATTATGTGGATGCAAGCTGTGGCGTGTAGTTCGTTTGTATCGCTTTTGATCGGTCATTTTACTGTGGTTGACCTGTGATCAATCTAGTTCTCTGTTACTCTGTTTTGTGCACTATTTTCAACACTGCTTGATAATATAAAATGTTGTTCTGTCTTGTTTCTGTCAAGTTTGTGCAAAAATGAAACGTCATGCGGTACCCCATTTAAAAGAACGATTCTTTTCAAACTGAACTTTTCAAACTTTTCAAATCTAATTTTCATAGCAGTAACTTACTGTTCAGTGTCCACTTGCTTTATTGTCAATCGGAAGTGGAAGTGCCACTTTACAGTATGGTTTCTGTTTACTACTGTCCGCAGTAGGCCTAGCGCTGACGGTATTGTTTTTAGCACTGTGGCAGATTTTAGATTTTTTTTCTTCATTAACACGATAACTGATGAACTGCTGCACTTAGCTTGATGAAATTTGGCTCAAACGTGTACCTCGACATCTACAAAAACCTTGTTCAGTTTCAAGGTCATGAGTTAAAGCTCAAGGTCACAGCACCATTTTCTCGAATACTTTAACATAAAACGAAATATAGGGTCAGGGGAGTGCTAAGCACCCCCAGCGGGTCTGGGCAGAGCCCCATGTTTGGCATACAAGCGCCCAGAAAGTTGCCAAATTTTTGAGGGGCGCGGTATTTTTTACGTGGGGGTGCGGGTGAGAGCTTTTTCACACTGTTATTGGGTTAGTTTTGGGAATGAAAAAGGAGAGTGAGTGGCAGTCGTTGGTAGGAATTTTGATGGGATTAACGTGAATGATATGGGAGGAAATCTGCAGCGAATTATTCATTTCCTTCTCACCTGTAGTAAGAACTCATTGGATAAGTATCGGGACGCCGCAGCGGTTTAACGTATCGTGGGCGAACGCCACCAGATGTGGCCCGTGGGTGGTAGCAACGGAAGTCATTCCGCTTAGATGTAGTTTCGATGAATCAATCTCGTTCACTTGCTGATGTCACGGTGCAAGGCTTGATTCAATAAACTGTGGGCGGCGGTCACGCTTGAACGCTGGCTTAGCCTACGCCGGTTGTACGTGGACGTGGTCGAGCGCCGAGCCCCTTAAAGTCTAAATTCCATTACGCCGACTTTGCTACAAAGTCCTCGACAAAGTCCGACTTTCACCGAAACTTCCCCGCGGACTGTGTGGCCGACTTTCCCCGTGTCTTGTCACGGACTAAATTCCATTAGTCGAGCGCCACAAACGAATTTGTTGCGGATTTTGTACCAACCATGTCGACATGTCTGAAAGCCCGAAACTTCTCCGGGACATTCCCGTTTCATGGTTTGCGTTCGCGACTTTTACCGAAACTTCCCCGCGGTGAATTTGGGCTTGAGTATGCTGCAGTATGTCTACGCCGAGAGGGGAGGGCCATGGCAGATGTTCCTGTTAAATGTTTCACTGAGTCCAGAAGTTGTCACTCCAAGGTCATCCGAGATCGTAGATTTTGTTACCGATCGAAAGCGTGATCTTTAAGGCTCTTATTGAGCGACGTAACTGAACTGAACTGACATGGTTTTGTTTTTGACGAACTAACCAGTAGACAAGTAGTAATAATACATAACAGTGGGTACCGTTTAACGAAGTCGGTGACTATGTGACTACGCGCACGTACGGGTCAACCAATAGGGTCGCCCTGCTCGCGTGTCAGTTCAGTTCAGTTTAGTTACGTCGCTTTGTTTGCATATTTAAGTAAGTATGTTATCAGTTTCTGTAAACCGACAGTCATTTTGTGTGTGTGTCACTTTTATTTTTTTATAGTTTCGTGCCCGTCCTGGAGACGCCACTACTGTTAATTCGGTGTCTTATGGATGCTGTGGTCGTATAAATTGAAGGCCTATCACCTGTCGGTCGTTTCGTCAGCAATAGCGGGAATCTGTCCACATTAAGAGAAGCTGAATCACGTCCGTGGATGAATGGGCACTGACGCTGACCACCACCGCTTAACAGCTCGGAGGAACGGCCGCCAAACGCCCCGAGCGCTCGGTGAGCGTTTAATTGATGCCACTTATACCCCATTTACACGATCGAGCAAACATCGAGCTGGCTCGTCCAGCTAACATATAGCCAGCTCGTCGAGCCAGCTTATTCGTGTAAACGGGGTATTAGCGCCGCCGTTCTGCGCCTATACCTGCATGCAATGAGCAACTGATGAAAAGTATCGCGTACGGGTGTTCAGATCGTCCAAATGTCGGTCGACCGCCGGGCTCCGACATTCCACTTCCAAACCTCAAAAAGATTTCATGACGACATCCACAGATCAGCGTAACGGCTATGGTCCGATATGCCTGCAGTTATTTGGACGGACTCAGTCATGAAGGGACCAGGAAAAATGGCACGGGAGCCAGAACTACGTTGAAAATGAAAAAAACGATGTCAGAACATGTTCAAGGTCATCTAAGGTCGTTGAGGACATTAAGCGTATCTTTTAGCTGTCATCATTGTCAGTAAATCATTGGGGTCTCACTCTTTTTCCTTTCCTTTTCCTTTCTTTCCCCTTTTTACTTTTCCTTTTCTCTTATTTCCTCTTTTTCTTTTCCCCTCCTGTTGGAAGTAGGCCCCCTTAAATCTAGCTAGAGGGTCTGGAGACTGCTGTAATCTCCCCCAGCGGTACGTCTGGATTGGAGCCCAGGCCGAAATCAAATTTGGTGCATTTCCGCCTTAAAATGTGACATCTGGTGGCAAAAGATTGAATGATTTTAAGACGATGAAGGATGCAACTAATTACCAACATTAATTGTGTGATGTTAAATAAAATATGTGTTGTTCTTGCAACAGTAACACTTGTTTCGCGTTTAATCAAGGGTACGATTTACAGAGAAAAATGAAATCGTAAAAATGGGGGTCCGTAGTCCTCCCTTCTAAATAATGGCCCTGCGTCGGGGACGCCAAACTGCGGCGGCGAATCGGAAGTAGGTCAGCAGATAAACATGCGATGGGTCATTTGGTCATTGGGTCAGTCGAACGATGACGTCAGCACCAACTGACCACCGGGTGCATGAGCGGTGCATGGCACTGCTCACGTGCACTCGATCAGAACACGCATGCACAGTCAGCAGAGAGCAGTAAGGCCCCTGCCGCCCCACACCGGCCATTCGAACCGAACGCGCGAAGAAGACGCTTCAGAACAGATTGTCAGAATTACGAACAGAACAGCGCTTTTGATCTGCGTGGTCGATCTGTGCTTGATACGTTTATTATCTGCAATAATAGTAGCAGACGTAGTACTCGGCAGAATTGGTTGCACTGTCCTGCAGTTATTTCGAGTGACACGACGTGTTGTTTGTTACTGAGCGATTGACTTTCTTGTACTTTTGCTGAGGACACGACGTGTTCGCTCATTCAGCGTGTGAGTGTCCGCTGACCACTGCTGGAATTTGCAAGATCCGACTGTGAACACTGTGGCTTTGGTCTATACTTCGTGGAAAAGACATGCGTTCTGCGTTCTGTCGTCTGCTGACCGTGACGCTCATTTTCGTCGGTACCACCTTGGTAACGTTCGGTCCCGGCGTGGCCGACGCGTGGCCACTGCAGTCGTCGGCACCTCGCTACGAGTGCTACTGCGCCAACTGCTACGACGGCTATTTCATCTGTCGAAACCGCAACTACAGCTGCAACTGCGCCGTCTGTTCCTGCTACAATGATGTGCGTGTCCAATTGGCAGCCGAGACGCAGCCTACACGACGCGATAAAGACGGTAAAAAATAATGTCATATATTGTGTCAAATAATAGATGTTCGAACAAACTGTGACATATTGAAGATTTTCCGTTATAAACTGTTTACACGAAGAAGCTCTATGACGGCACGACGAGCGCAAGACGCGTAGGCCTATAGCCCATAGATTAAAAAAACATTTTTATGTTTTTAATAAAAGGTTTATAAAACATGTTTTTTAATGTTTTTGTAAAAAAATTTTAAAGGTTTTTGAAAATTTTTTGTTTTTAATGTTTTTGTTCTATTTTTAATATCGCGTTTTTGCTCTGATAAAAAATAAACATACAAAATTACAAACATGATGCATTTCTCGTAGGCAAATTGCGTTTAGTCCTGTTTTCGATCTGTACCATAATCACGGTTACATAACCTTCAGTACATTCCGGTCTTCGGTCTTCACAAATGGTTTGTTTTTGTTTTTAACATGACATTGTTATTGTGCTAAATGTGGTTCAATGTTTTTATGTATGTTATTTACATGTGTTTATAAAAGTGAAAAATACATGTCTTTAATGTTTTTTTAACTTTGCAAATCAATGTTTTAATATCTATGGTAGGCCTACAGGCAGCTTTCTCGCGTGTAAACAGTGTACACGAGAAAGCATACAGGAAGCAAACGTATTTAATATACACGTGCACGACGTGTGCTCTAATTTATGGGGTGTTTACACGATCCAGCAAGCGTCCAGCAAACTTCCAGCAAATGTAATGCTGGAAGTTTGCTGGACGTTTGCTGGATCGTGTAAACACTCTATTAGCTTCACGTAGGCCTATGCATCATATAAGCTTATGTTTCCTCCTATAAACGGGGTAGAAGGATTGATGACCTCAATTACTGTGCGAATATGAATATGAATAACCGCAAAAATAGTTTATCTAAAAACTACAGTAGAAAATAAATAAGCTCAGTTAGTTAAGTCCAACGGCTGAGGCCTTCTTAACTTCGATGGCCAGAAGAAGAAGTTCATGTTAAAATCAGTTAACTGTGACTTTCAGATCAATAATATTGTGGTGCTGTAATTGCCAGAATGATATAAATGTCATTGCAAAATGACTTTGCACCGGTCACTGACGGAATGGTGTCAGTTGCAATTTAATTCCGGGAACTCACGAATCGCTCGTGCCGCTCTCTTTATTACAACCGCACGTCTTTGCAATATTTATTTATTAAATCAGTGCTTTATCTGTCGGTTGTTTACTTAAATTGTCGGCAACCCGTTTGCCCCAGGATCTTTCTCTATTAGGCCTATGTGTATAGACGAACAGTCACGAACTGGAATGATATAATGACATTGGCCAAAAACCACTGAAAATCAGACTTGCAGTAAAAATTATAATAAATGCCATCGGCATAATGACAAATGCCCTCTACCCCGGCTGCGCTTTTATAAGGCATTAGGACCCTATTTATTAAAAGTTTCACGGTACCAGTAGGCGTATACAGTACCATTGAATATAATATTATGGCTTAATTGACGTTGCTGAATGCATGTTTCAGCGTTCATGGAGGCGTTGCTGCAACACTTCTACGGACGACGAAGCCAGCTGAGAAATGACGTGGGAAGATGGATGGACCGAACGAAGAACTTCAACTAATTAAGACTCTTGTGACGTCATCACTTATTACCTATACATGCACGCCGGACACCGGCGGCCGGTACGACACTACGACAAGACGAGTTGATCGCAAGACTGTCGGCAAGACGTTCTTACGACTCGCAACGACGATCGACGACGTGAAAATGACCATCGTGCGATTTTCCGTCTGTTATGTACATGTACATATACGACACAGATGCTATTCCCATTGATCGTGCCACTGTAGCTTATACTGACCTTGGAGATAAAGTTTGCGACCTTGATACGTTACACTATTCCACATTAAAGTCATTCAGCTGTGTAAAAATTAATCTACAGCTCTTGCAACAGGCTGCAAATTCGATCACTGCTTTGTAGATGTGTTCTGCACTCGGTCGCTTAGAAAGCAGCTAACTTATGCAGTAATCGCTTATGCGAAACCTTATCAAAAGCTTTTCAAAAGTCTAAATTAATAATATCCACAGAATACCCAGAATCTACGTAATCAGTAATCTCTTTCAAGAAAACTAATAGATTTGTGCAAGACCTATTTTTGACAAAACCATGTTGTGTATCTTTAATTAATTTATAAAGATCCAAATGCTGTATAACTTTATCCCGTATTAGAGATTCCAGAACTTTACATAAAATTATTGTTAGACTTGCAGGTCTGTAATTAGCAGAGCTACTTCTTTTACTCTTTTTAAACATGGACGTGACATATATGCCAATTTCCATTCTTCTGGAACATCACCTGTTTTCAATGATTTATTATACAGTTGAGCCAAAAAGACCGATATTTTGTCAGCTATTTCAATAAGCATTCTACTGCCAACTGAATCAATACCTGGCGCCTAATTATTTTTTAATTTACACAATTTAGCTTTAACGGCATTTGAATCAATCGTGAAAATACTTAAACTCTCAGATTTATCAGCACAGTAAGTAGCGTAAAGCAATTAATACGTAGCTACTTGTACGATATCAATATGTTATCGATATGTGATTCATCATTATAGTATCGATATTCGACAATCAATATCGTATTGAAGATAAAATCCTGATATTGACCCATCTCTATCATTTAATATCGATTTTAAATATTCTTTGTTTTGCCGGCGAGCGATAATGAGTGGATTTGTGGAGTTTATCGTTTATTTAGTTCAGCTTATTGCTCCGCAACCGTGTTTTGACGAAATATTTGTCAGAAACAACTTTTTAGATGGTACCGATTATGCAGTTGGTTATATCAAGTCTATAGTCCATAATTCACTGCATTGACACAGCACACAATAGTGTCAGTCATAGATAAGATTCATGGAACTTTCGTACCCGAGAACTTTCGTCTCCTGACACTGATGATTGGTGAACCCCTTAATTATCCTTACGTAATGCTTATAGTTCAGCGAAAAAAGCAGCCCCAATTTTGTTTCACTCGCTAGACGTATATGGGTATGACTAATCACCGCAACGGGGCCACAACGGACCGCAATGGATTATATTGTAAAGAAATTAAACCTAATTGTTGTTCGATGTTGCTCTGTTCTGATCCGTTTAGATTAATTGTCATTCATTGTGGTTGACTCGTTTGGTATCTACGTTGTGATTTAATTTTTTTTGTACGTTATTAACTTTAATTTGATACATCGTGGTTCTGGAAAATTAATTGTATATATCTCTCTCTCTTTTTTTCTTTTTTTCTGTCCCCCTCTCTCCCTCTTGCTCTACTGTGAACTGTGATTGTATAGGCCTACTATAGAAGACTGATAATCCTAACAGTCCAAAAATGCTCAGGTTATTTAACTGTTTTTTAATTTAAACTATTTAAGTTTAAATTAAACTATTTAATTGTCAAATAAAAATTTAGCTACTGATGTTGTATATTAAACATCCAATGAACGAGATCAGTCAATAACAACACGTTGAGTAGTCAAAATGTACTTTTTATTTTTTAATGTAAATAAAATGAATCAAATAGGTAAAAAGTTCTGCCAAAATGAATGAGATCAATCAATAACAAAACGTCCAGTAGCTGAAATGTACTTTTTATTTTTAGTGTAAATATTTAAATTAAATAGTCCAAAAGTTCCGCCAAAATGAGAAGTGGACATGCCGAAAATATGAAACAGTCCAAAAAGTAAAGCAGCCAAATACACCTTAATAATAATTACTTACTCACTTACTGGCACATATATAAATCAGACAACGTTAATATGAGCACATCATCACATCACAGTTACTTACTTACTACATCAACTATTTACTTACTTACTTAACTATCTTTTATCTATGCATTTACTTGCTGGCACAGACATACAGCACTTTTTCGGAAGACCATATTTTGGCCCCTAGGGGGTGATGCGCCCCCAAATTTTTACATGCGCCATAGAATGACCAAGTCTTGCTAGCGGTCATAACATTTCTAATACCTGTAAGCATGCTGATTGCTAAAAGTAACTAACTACCAAAACAACATGAGCAATTAACAAGAGTCAAGGCCGAGTAATTGGTGATGTTAATTTTGGTAAAGTGTATCAGGTTAAGCTAACTTACCAGCTCAGATATAACCAAATATTAATGTAGTCAGCAAAATAAATCGAGTTAGCAAGCACTACAGTGCACTAAATACCAATAATAGATTGCAAACTGAAAACAGACATCACATTTACACATAAATTTGTAGTTTTATATTCAGTGATTTAAATCGCGATTTTTATTGTTGATTTAAATCATGATTTAAATCGATTTAAATCAATGATTTTAATCAATTGATTTAAATCACATCAACCCTGGCGGTCATGGATGTGTTAGCAAACGGGAGAGTACAGACACAATTTTTTTTATGTCTATGCGGATTTGGACATTCCCTGATAAATAATTCCTTTACCATTATGTATCTGCTTTCTAAAAAACAATGATACAGCAAACTTCCACTCAGATTTGCAGTTTTATTGCACACGCCACATTGGTTAAGGGCGCACCGTTGCTGATTTGTAGCATTATCACCGTTCCTGGCAGTGTGGATGCCGATGCAGATGCTGCCTCGCGGATGCAGTTGCAGATGTGGACCTTAAATTCCAGCATCCACACATCCCTGGCAGTCATTGTGTCAGTAATAATGTGTGTTGTGTTGCACATTGACAGTACGAGAGGCGTTCAATAAATTCCATGACTGTTCTTCTCATTAAGCACTTGGTGACAGTTGAAAATCAAAACTATTATAAAGTTGTACAGCCGCTATTGTATATCGCTTACTGTCGTTTCATTTATGACATCACGCTGTGACGTCATTATTATTAAGATATAAATGATAGGCGTTGATGTTTGGCATACGCAGAGAATAATCATAAAATTTTCTAGTCGCAGAAAACATAGAAAGTACTGAAATTTATTGTAGATTATCCGCAGTAATCAGCAGTGACACTTTATCACATTTGAAAGTATTTGAATAGTTCGCCCACTTTTGTAGCGAGTTAGTGATGATGTCAGTGTTGGAGCACTGCATATGGCAAAAACAGTCAGCTTCAGACAAAGCATTTTTTGGTTTACTTGGAGAGTTGTTCTAGCAAACTTTTTCCTTGAAGGACATACCGTGAATGAAAAATATTACTGTGCATTATTGTCTGATTGATTACGATCAGCAATTCTCAGCAATTGACCAGGTTTGCTGCAGAAAGGTGTCATTTTTACACAACGAAAGCAGCTACTGCTTTCAGCGCATATTAGCCATCGCAGTTCTGTTCGTCCGTCTGTCCATCTCTCTGTCACATGGGTGGATCTGTCAAAAACAGTGCAAGCTAGGATCGGCAAATCTTCATCGTCGGCTCCCTGGAAGAGTCTAGTTTTAGGAACCGTAAACCTTTTCCATAAATTCGAAGGGGGTCATCCCGAACGAGGGCGCTAAATGAGAGGGGGTGGGCAGAATTTGCGATTTTTGGTCAGTAAGTCACTGTATCTCAGTAATGGTGCGAGATAAGGCCTAGGTTATTATTAATCACTAATAGGAAATCGTAAACTGGCTCTCGATTGGCGCCAAATTCAATGACCTTGGACCTTAAACGCCAGAATAGGGGTTTTTATGGATTTTTGGCGATTTCGGGGCTGTGACACGAGTCTGTATCATTCACAAGGTGGAGCCACGGAACTATCATTATGTGCACTTCGGCATTTCGGTATTTTATTCCAAATTCCCGCAAATCTAACTCAAACAGCGACAGAAATTTTTGTTGTACAATTTCTTTGTATTGTGAGCGCAATAATTTATTATTTAGTACATTTCTGATGCACAGTATTTGGTGAAACGGTTTGCATACCTTAATATTTTGATATTTTGTTATTTTTTATTTTGATATTTTGTTCGATGGTGCTGTCACCTCGGGAATCAGTTTACAACCCGCAGCACTAACCAACCCTGATTGATTGCATTGATTGACTTGTTATATTTTTATGCGCGAAAGCAGCTACTGCTTTCATCGCGTCTTAGCCATCGCAATTCTTTTTGTCTGTCTGTCCGTCCGTCCGTCCATCACATGAGTGGATCAGTCAAAAGCGGTTCAAGCTAGGATTACCAAATTTTCACCGTCAGCTGCACGGAACTATCGTTATGCGATCCAGGTAGAGAGTTTGCTATTTTGACAAATTTTGTATACCAGTATTAACTTAGTGTGAACACCCCAATTTTCAGCTAATATACTAAACTGGAACTGCTATAGGCTTTCACGCATCTCGTGAGCATTAGCTCAAATTTCTTGTTTAAAATACCAGTGCCCCACCGTGCAATTTGTCCATCAGACAGTTAAGAAAATTGAAAAGATGGGCTGGGAACTGCTACAGCATTTGCCGTACAGCCCAGACTTAGCTCTAAGTAATTTTTATTTGTTTGGACTACAAAGCGAAAATTTGGAGACATTAAGTTCGAGAATGATGAAGATGTTCTACAGCATTGTGTCTGAAAATTTCTACAGGTGCCAACAAAAACTTAATGCTGTGGGTTCCGGCCGACTTATAGAACAATGGGAACACTGCAGTGAACTACAGGGAGAATATGTTGATAAGTAACATAACTGTCAGAAATGTGCAATTTACTGTCATTGTATTAAGGATGTAGTCCTGGAATTTATTGAATGCCCCTCGTACAGTATGATCAGTTTGGAAAATACTGTGTTGTAGTACACCAAATGCCTGTATTGTACAGAGTCAAATAGAGAAGATGTTATGTTGGGTGTTATATTTAATGCAGCAGTTCTCGCAGTCTTCTGTGATATATGATAACATTAATTTTGTTGTTGTAGTTTTTTGTTTGAAGATCATACTGAGCAAAGGTGTTGGCTATGCTATTATATGTGCAGCTGTGATTGGTACGTGATTTACAACAAATATAACAATTTCATTTCCTGTGTATAATTGGGTCACTGATTATGTTTCTGCCGCATTTTGATTTTTATTATTGTATTTTCTGTGCTAGTTTTTTAGTATTGATGTTATTTTTGTTATTGCCGAATTAGTGTTAGTTATATGATGTTATTCCGGTGTTACTTTTTGGTATATTTGTGAGATATATCTGTAGGAAACTGGATCCTTGGTTCTCCGGCTGGGTCAGCCACTGTATGATGCTGACTATGGACAATATTACTGCTAGTTATAGGTGCACTTAGAGTAGAGACTGGAACGACCGGAAATGTATTGGGTCACTGACGTAAGTAATATAGATGGTCGTCCATTGGGCCTGTTCAAAAGATCCCTCCGAGGTTTTTCCACTTTACCTACGCCTCGGGGCTCGTCCACAGATAGTGGATTAAGGACTGGTTTACTTCCTAGACCCCTACTAGCAACGACCGACTAGGGATGGATGTACGCTAAAGTGAACTGAGGTTAGGGGGGTTGGCGGTACCGAGGGGAGAGGGGAGTCAGCGACTCAACTTCGGCCGACCGTTACAAAGTTATAAATCCGAGGTAAACTCGAAGGGGGGGTCGACAAACCAACTTCGACCAACCGTCCCGAATCCGGTGTTAGTAGCAAAGGGGGGAGTGGGGGTCGGCGACTTAACTTTCGTCGACCCGGTCCGAACCCAAAGGACAATTTAAGAGGGCAATTTACGGTCCATTAACTAGCGATTTATAAAACCGAAACAAGAGAAATTTGGGAAAGAAAAATTTGTACTATAAAACTAACCCGATAAAGTGGAACAATTTAGTAGATTTAGAAGAAAAATGACAAAAAAGAAAATGAAATAATTTAGATAAATATTATTAACTTAGGATCCCTCATATCATTGTTTTCATTTACAGTGTAGATTAGTAATTGCAATCCTGTTATTGATTTTTCAGTTCTGGCATCCATGATTAAAAATTTGTAATATCGGGATCCCATCAAATTAGTTGTAATTAATATCCCTGTGATAGCCTTACTTAGACCTGCGAGTTGCTGGTTAAACTTACTGTTCCGTTATTATGTGTTTGTGTGCATTCCATCTGGAAGGGCCATCCCCGAAATGATCTATACTGTGTCAGGTGGGACGTTAAACCCTACTCACTCACTCACTTGACCCAACTTGAGGCTAAAATGACCCCAAGTCGACGGCGGTCGACTTGAGCACATCCGACTCGACTTGACTTGACTTGACAATAACATGTCGACTTGAGTCGACTTCAAGCGACTGGAGACGTTCAGAAGTTGTGATGAACCAGCGTGAACACTGTACATACCTGTACATACAGGGTGGGGCAAAAATGGCACCATTTTTGTACGTCTTATAACTTCACCAAACATTAACCGATTATCAAAATTCTTTTACTGTCAGAATCATGAGACAATTTGCAATAAAGCTATTACTATAGATCCCACCACAACCAAAGTTTGTCACTACACTACCTTATGAAATGTCAGTGTCTTAAGGATAACAATTAAAAACAAGACGACTTTTGTTGCAACGCATTTTAAGAAATTAACAACAGAAACAATGTGTTTGTTATCTCAGTTACTGTCTAAACTAGAAATTTGGGGCAAAGCCCAACGTGAGTCCGCCCGGCGCCCTAAGTCCGATTGGGGGAAATTAGAGGGGGGCAAAGAGAGGGGGGAGAATTTCCCCCGCATCAAAGTCACGTGGCCCGAACTCAAATGCATTGGCATACGCCGAACGTGCTTCGTCGACTTACGGTAGGTCAACATTAGCGCTTATAACTTGGTTCGTGGTGGACGGATTTCACAAAATTTTTTTTGTTCAATGCAGAAAGGATCGCTCTCGTCAACGCCGTTTAGATTATGTCGTTATCTTCATCGGTTCCAGAGATATTTGTGCTCAAACTCGAAAGTTGTCGTAAATCGCACGGATTTTTGAACGTTTTTTGCCCTCCCAAATTTTAAGGGGGCGGTGCCCCCAAAATTTGTGCTTGCTTTAACACCCCAATATAGAGACACGTCAAGCGCCAAAGTTTCGTTGGGCTACACCCTCTAACTCAGAAGTTATAAGCGCTAATTTATTACATTTTAAGCCAATTTTTGACCCCCCTTTGAAAAAAAGTTGTAAGGGGGGCCCCCGTTCCCGGTGAGGGGTGCGCTAGTAAGACTTGGTGATTCTCTAGCGCGTGTAAAAATTTGGGGGCGCAGCACCCCCTAGGGGCCGAAATATGGTCTTCCGAAAAATGCGACTTAGGGTAGGTCAACATTAACGCTTATAACTTGGTTCGTAGTGGACGGAATTTCACAAAATTTTTTTTGTTCAACGCGGAATTAA
>Ga0209367_1003414_pt1 | contig 21597 bp, 13 predicted proteins | sample WorMetLIZISLAND2_FD_187412 | JGI IMG/M metagenome (GOLD analysis project Ga0209367, IMG submission 187412) | Marine gutless worms symbiont microbial communities from Max Planck institute for Marine Microbiology, Germany - Olavius geniculatus... ...
AAAAACAGCTGAACGCAATTTGCCCATGAGAAATAAATCATATTTGTAATTTTGTACGTTTATGTTTTAACAAAAACAAAAACACGACATGATAAAGCACAAAAGCATAAAAAATAAACATAAAACATAAAAAAATAATAAAACATTTTAAAAATAAAACAAAACGTAACAAGAACATGTTTTTAAACTTTAAAAAAGCATTAAAGATGTTTTCTACATCTAGGCATGTACCCCCTAAAAACGTTATTTTATTTTGCCAATATTGGCTCGTATAGTGCGAAAACGGTTGCAGATAAGTATAGACATGCTGCTTATCGTAACAAGCACTGGTGACGGGCTTTTTAGATTTATCAACATCGATAACCTTGAACGACCTTGAACAACCTTGAACCCCTAAAATAGGGGTTTTTAGTAACTGTTTCGCAATTATTGGCTGCAGTGCACATTTCAACAGTAAATTGCGTCAAAATGGCTGGAGATAGACCAAGACAACCTGCGTATGAAATTTTCAGCATTAAACGCACATTTTAACAGTTTAGGTCTCGACCCCCTATGTTCAAGGCGGCCTGCATAGGCGGGCGTCAAATACGGCTACCCCCCTAAAAGTGGTTATTTTATTGATATTGGCTCGTTTAGCGTAAAAATAGTTGCAGATGTGTAGAGGCATACTGTTTATCATAACAAGAACTAGTGACGGGTTTTTTAACGGTGTCAACATCGATAATCCTGAATAACCTTGAACCCTTAAAATAGAGGGTTTTAGTGTTTCGTTGCAATTTTCGGCTTCGGCGCGCATTTTAAGAATGAATTGTGCCGAAATGGCTGGAGATAAACCTGGACAACCTGCGTACGAAATTTTTTTTTAGCATAGAACGTACATGTTTAACCATCTAAGTTTCGACCCCCTAGGTTCAAGGCGTCTTCAGTACGGAGGCCTCAAATTTGAATACTCCTTCAAGACGCAATATTATTTTATTGCACGCTGTACATTTGCTGCTCAGATGGTAGAACTGCTGCTGTCGCGCGTCACGTGAGCTTTCCTCAAATTACTTGTTTCGTAAGTCGAAAGCAGTTATGTTTTGGCTAAGGGTTTTACTCTTGCGGGTAACTCCGTCTAAAACGATGTGTCATTTGGATCCCCACGAGTGTACAATGGCATTTAAAATTCGAAATCTGTCAAACGGTTTAACAGAGGCACTAGTGTGACAGACAGACAGACCACAGACAAACAAATCACGCTAGGCTGCGGAGAAATGTCGAAGAATAAGCGAAATCACTACTTGCAGATGCTGCCTCACAAAGTTTCGGTCAGAAAAAGCTTGTACAAGGTGCACGCATGGCTATGGCCGCGTTCAGTGCGTCGTGGCGGGGGAGGGTAAAAAGACAATCCCCCCTCCCGCCCCCAAAAATTGGCTGTCGAAAAATCATCGGAAAATTTTTTTGTCCGAAAATTTCTTTTCAACATGCAAAATGTAGGGTTAAACCCCCATTTTGAGGGAAATTTAAAAACAATATCAAAATGGTGAGCACCGGTAATCTTCTCCTCAGAAAATTGGAACTGTCGAAATTCTGTCGGAAATTCGTAGTGTCTTACGAAAAATTGCAACTTTTTGCTCCGCCTACTTTTTAAACCCACGACGTCACTAGTCGCGTTTGTTGTTAATGATATATTGAAGGAATTCTTGGAGAGATACTTCGCTAGCTCGGTGTATGTCGACGGGACGACCGAATCCTGCACGCGGAAGGTCTGCGACTGTAGATGCCAATCATATTCCGACGCCACGTCATCTTCTCTATACCTCCAACACTCTCAGTGTTATTTTCAGCTTAAAATCGTTCCCTCGAACAATAAGGGCCATACGACGGGCGTTGATACCCGTTTCTTTAGCCTTCAGCCAGACACCAGCTTACGCCTCCAGACCACGAATGCGGAATTAGTGCATCGCGCGGTGTACGCCCTAACTTTTGATGTTGCTCATTACGCATAGGCCTACTCACGGACGGATGGCCAAGCCGAGTTGACTTGGGTGGCTATTTACGGTATGTATAGAGGTAGTTTACCCATTTTGCTAACTGTATTGGTAATCGTTTTAGTTCTAATGCAGTTCCAGTTTTTGAGATTTTAACTAATTCTATATTCGATTCGGTTTTAATTCAAGGAAACGATGCATTTTATTTCACAGTTCACACACAGCATTGAAACAGTCGTGGTCAGCAAACAACCAAAATACAAATAGGCTAATTGCTCGTTTCGATTTCGTTTGGTATCATCTTCGTAGTTTCAGATTAGAGATTTGTTGAGCTCGCGATAAAAATGAAACTTAGGCCTAATTTTGGATGTTTTTACGATTACGGACTGATTTTTCAAATTTGTGCGCATAAAAAGTTGGCCGTTTTCGTTCTCCTTTCGCTTTTCTCGGAAAATAAGGCCGTTCTGTGTGCAGGCCTACTTGTTTTTCTTGAATGCTTCAACCTGTCGCCGTCGTGAAGAGTTACAGCTCGGAGCCGACAGACGCGGCAATGATATCGCGCATTATCGTCAAACACGTGCGTCATAAATTAGGCCGACGGACAATAGAAAGTTATGTGTAAGCCGCAGCGGTAACTTACGTCAGCCGCGGTCGGAATGGGTCTAGCGGAGGAGGTGAGACACTATATGCATTGATACAGCGCTGTGGAGAATCTAATCTTGGATTGCGGCACGCCAAGGTGGGTGGCCATGGAGACTGGCGCTATAGGCTACGAGTCCCGCTGAACCACGTGTTTTGCGGTCAGAAATGTCATTCATAACAGCGGTTCAACGATTTCGAGCCATATAAATAGACACTAGGCTTACATGCCCGCCAAGAACTACACGATTAAATATAGAATCATGACCGCTTAACTTTCGGTGCATACAGTTGGCTATACTGAATCAATATCTACGGTACTTCAAAATCTAAGCGTCGCGACATCACGACCAACGGTAAGCGTAACCTCTGCAGTAGGCCTTCCTATCAGTTTGATTTCTTTCTTACGCCGGGTGATCACTGAAATGTCCCAAAGTTCCATAAATTCGTAACTTTATTGCAAATTTATCGCAAAGTATTAAATTAACCGATTTTCAATTTTTTTCACTCGCCACATAAGTTGTAATTTAAAAAACGCTGATTGTTAGGCTAAAAACAGTGAAACTTTATCACAATGTCATTCTAAAAGATTAGTTAAATAGGCCTAGTTCTATACTCAGTTACAACTTACAACTAAGTCCGACTATAAAGCTTATTCCACAAGTGACTATAAAAACTAAGGTAAAGGTAGATAGTTTATAATTATAGAGGATAGATGACTGTATTAGCTGACTGACAAGGGTCAGTAAAGTGACCTACTTGTAACAGAGAATCCGCTACAACTATAGCGACGCCTTTAAAATGTGACTGGATCTTCAGTGATCATTGAATGATCTGAATTGCAAATTTACTGCCAAGTACGCCCATATCGGTCAAAGAATACAACATTATAGCCTATTTGATGCAGCGATGACGAAAACTTAAGAGGGCTTACTTTTTATTGGGATACTTTATCAAGCAAATACGGTACATCACTGAATGCGACGCCGCTAAAAACCTTAAAAATGCTTTTATCGCACATGTAACACCCCTACAATGTCACATTTTTGTGACATTCTAATAGTCAGCGTCAGTAGGCATATGTTTTAAAAATTTTACATTTAAGTTTAGTTTTAATTTTAGTTCTACGACAGATGTAGATGCTACTGTTTTACGTCTTGTAGCATATGTAGGCCTAACTGTTGGCGGACTGTGACAGAGCGTGATCGGGTCTGGTTGTTCGTCTACGTTGGTATGCCATCAGTTCCTAGCGCTGAAGCTAGTGTGACGCCGCTGCTGCTGCTGCTGCATCTGCTGTTGATGATGATGTTGCTACTACATCACTGTGGTGATGCCCGTCCGTTGGTGCATCGCGCGGTGTGCCCGCACAAACATTCGACAGCGTCAGCCACAAGTCCACGTGCTTCCACCGTGCTGCCGAAGCATCCACTCAAGACACTCGACGACGAAGCCACTTTCAACACGGCAACCAGCAAACAGGTGCAATCACATTCCCGATAAATGAAGGAATGTAGGCCTAATGCCGCAGCAAGTACGCGGCGTCTCTGCATTTTTTCTAGAGGGATGCCTCCCTTATCACTGTTTTACTAAAATTCATGCGAAAGGGCATCTATTTGCTTAGGCTTATGTACCAGGACATAAAAGTAATTAGTCTATGGTTTAGCTGCGAACACTGTAGTGCAACTGTGTAGGCCTATGGTCTATAAATCCGTTTTTTGTCTTTCAGTCCTTTCTGTTTGTAATATTGTTTCTTATCTTATTTTACAGTAGTTTCTGTACATTAGACAACGTCACCAAATTCCATTTAAATAAGAAGATAATGAAAATATAAAGACGTCTTGCATTGATATACTGACCATTTTTAAAGATGTGACGACTAAACATCCCATGAAAGCCCTCCCAGAGCACTCGTGTAATCCAAAGCGATACTGATTGAGGCCGCGTTACGTGTCTTACCCGTCCGTCTGTCTGCATGTCCCATACGGGCTTTTAACTCGAAAGCAAAAAAAACGTAGAAACCAAAATTAGTGTGAACGTTTTCCAAGGCTCGAGTAACTGGTGTGCCAATTTTTAGTCCTGACTTCAATTCGAAGAGTCAGGTTGCGCAGCTGCAGGCGGACGCCCGCATGTGAAGTCAGCACTGGGCGGACATTCTCGCATTCTCGCCTGTAACACCTGGACAGCCTGTTATTTTTGTACAGATGAAGAACGAAGTCGCCGACGAGGCTGCAGTGACTATTGGCCGACGACGTCGAGCAGCGTCGAAGATGAAGTTTCACGGCATAAGTCACACCAACGACCGCTTGGTCGCACTGCCGCGTGAAGTCAAGAACATGATTCGCGAATACCTCGAGTGGCGACGTCACAACGGCTACGGCAAGATGACACGTCGCTGGGGAAAGTAAACGTGACTGTAAACTGTAAACGCCTGATGACGACTTGAATCCAGACAGTAATCACGTACCGCACAACGACAAGCTGCCTCTCGACTTAGGCTAGGCCTATGCATTTCTTGACAGAGTACACAACAACAGGCCCACAAGTAGCCTAAAACATATCAAAGTGGGGCAAACTTCTGAATCATGCATGTCCGACTGTCGACCCGTTGCGTGTGAACTTTGTGAAGCCAGTTTGCAGTCGCTTTGGTTTACGTAGAATGCCAGAAAGACCATAAGCACAAGCTGAACATCCCAGTTAACATTGGCCAAAACCGAACTTGGTAGATTAGTACTGCGTAATCTAGCGCGACATTTTTGCTAAAATTTTCGCTCCTGTGCCACAGGTGAATAAGATCTCTTTTGAGTCGGCGGACCTAGGCAAACTTACGTGCGTACCAAGCCCACCGTCTTTCTGGCCACGAATTCTCTCTGTTCGTGTAAACTTTAATGAATCATTGAATCATTATGAATGAGTCGAATTTCATTGAACATCGGTGCTTTCTTGATGCACTATTCAGCTACAGTTGGGCAGTAGCCCTATGACAGTGAACAACAAATAGTATAGGTTATACTCAGCTCTGCTGTTAGAGCGTCGTTTAAAGACAGCTTGTAGTTTATCTGTTTGTTTCTGTTCTCGTGTTGTTACCATTACTGTGATGTCATCTCAATAACCATCAATGGCGTCGATCCCAGGGGAAGGGGATCGCCCCCCCGCGAATAAAAAATAGCTTGGGCGAGAATATCTTTTCGCTCCCTCAAAGTTCTACGTTTTGTGGCCTGTTCTATGCGCAGAATGCGTTTGAGACCCCACTTGGCGAGCTTACAGGACTCCGCCAGATCTCTGACCCTCTTTAAGAATTCCACTCCTACTGTTGGCCTCGATTATCAGTTATTCGAGACTAAGCAACCATGTAAACTTGTCTATCTATGCCAATTTGTTTCCAAAGTTTTGCCCCCCCCCCAAAAAAAAAAAATTGGGATTGACGCCACTGATTACCATTGTTTAAAACGTTATTTTATCCTAGTACATTTTAGTATTGTTAATAGTTGTGATTTTCCAATTGTTTTTCGGACGATTCATGGTGATTGATTGATTGATGTGATACAATAACTTGAAATGCCGGCTGAAATGAAACAGTGCATAGTTTTACATCGTACTCGACACATTATACGCTCGTAAGTTACTTCAGATACAGTCATCGAGCAATCACCGGCACTGGTATTATTCTGCACTGCAGCCGTCCGCCTAAAGGTGTACAACCCTAACATGACCTTTCAACTGAAAATTTGCACACCGGTTAGAAACGGCGGTTACCCCTACCCTGGCAAATGTTTACATGGTTCCTACTACCCTGCAGAATTCATTTTCCCTCACTTTTCCCTGACTTTCCAGGACAGAATGAATCGTTTTCCCTGACTAATTTGTTCACGTGAAATACCAATATTGGTTTTCATTGCTTGCAATCGCTCTAGAAACAAAGGCGGCGGAACAAATTTAAAAGTGTAGATACAAATAATCTGCGAGCAAAGTCAGCAGAAAAAAAATTTGTGAACTGTTGTAGGCAGTCTGCGTAAAACAGTGCAACATTTTTTTCTGCATCTTTGTTAACTTTTGCACCCTAGTACTTGATTTTCCACAACTTTCCCCGACCCTCTCATTTTCCCCTGACTTTGGAATGAAAAATTCCCTTTTTCGGATTTTCTTATTTTTCCTCGACTTTCCCCGACTTCCCCTGACCGTAGGAACCATGTGTTTACAGCGATTAGCATTTTTTCTAAACCTTAGTTTTCTAATTTGGAATCCGTATGGGACAAACAGACTGCCAGACATGCAGACGGACTGATGGACAAGACTCACAACGTGGGCTGCTGGGATGGCTGCACAATGACATTAACAAATAAACAGACACAAAGTTCACGAGTAACGAAAATGTTATTCTGTTCCTCCGACAACAATCCACAAAATACAAAGAATGTCGCAGGACTGACAGAACAGCAGCATAGTGGTGAACACAGCTGGAATACAAACAAAACAAACAAATCACCATATGACATTACCACTACAGGAGACCACTGTAATAGTCACAATAATAATGATATTCTCTGCATGTTAATATGCCAACGAGACAATAAAATACAAAATAACTTCAGACCAGAGTCTGTGCAACAGGAATCAACTGCACTTGGATCGAACCCAACATTAAGAACAAATCATAACAGATAAGCTAAAGATTCATAGCTTAACAACTACCAAAATAAATATTAACAAAACTTCACATTAACACACAAAATATTTAGACTTTGCATAAAATTATTTGCTTCAAAAACTTGCTTTTTTGTAATGGTACATAATGCAGTGCATTGTGTCTAACTTGTGATGTGACCTATCAGGTTGTATGTAAACACTGGCATTGGCTGCACGCATACGTAGGTTATATAAATATTGCAAAACAGAACACATTAAAAAGAACTGCCGATTCAGGCTTGACCACGACTCGAAGGACAAGTTGCACAGTATGTTCAGTGGTGCTGTAGAGAAAGAACGCAATGCGAAGAAACACCATTCCCCTAAATAATATCAGGACAAAGGGGAACGGTGATACAGAAGCTTTCATCCAAAAACTGCAAAAAAGTGAAAAGTCTAAACGAAAGTTGACAGCTCCTTCATTAAAACGAAATGCACGATTTCGTACATCACAACACTGGTGAATCAGTTGTTGATCGGTTAAAATCAAGTCTAGGTACAGGTCTTCATACTACTTTTACCTAAGGAAAGTGTGCCAGAAGATATCGTGCGGTAATGTCATGACTTATGATTATCAGTGTCACCAGATGTGGTTTCCAGGGTGGAATGATATTCTCAGATAAGTTTGCAGCCCAGCCTCTTGCCCAAACCCCATTGGCAGAGCTTACAGCACTCGCCAGGTGCTCTAGGTGAATTAAAGCGGCCTAGTTCTTCGGGGAGGAAAGAAAAGAAATAAAAATTAAAAAATTACCATTACACCACTGGATATGTTAAAGTATGGCATAACCCATACATGGGTACCGAGTTTGGATCTATGCTTTCCAGAATATAACAGTAGTTTTTAAAGGAAAACGCTTGGTCTACACAGTTCCTACGCAAATTATGTCCTGTCCATTTCATATGTAAAGCTAAGCGAATGGATGCATATTATGTCAGAAATGAGATGACATCATCACCTGTTGTATAGGGTGTGGCAAAAATAATAGCCCCTTAAAGTTTTTCGCTGTTTTATCAGCAATCGTTTAGAATTTTAATTTGAAATTTTGCAGGTACATTCACTGAAACGTTTTACATCCAACTGCCAAACGGAATGTGATTCTGTTAAAAACGACGAAGTTATGGACATTTTAACATGACCACCTACCAATTTTTTGGCGTTGAAAATGTTCAAGCTAAAATGCTATTTTACTTTCAACTAGAAATACGTTCTGTGGAACGAGGTATCTGTCCCACTGCCACGCTATATAGCCTAGCAGCTGCGTATAAGGGGGGTAGGTGCAAACAGGGTGCAATTATCTTTCACTGTTACAGATGTTTATCCCAAACAAACTCAATCTTACTTTTCGGGCCCCGAATCACTGTGCAAAATTTCATCGAGATCGAATCAAAATTGCGGCCGTAGGAGTATTTACAGACAAACAGACAGAATGACATAAGTGATTTTGTAATCTCTGCCATGCTATGCTATAGCAATGGGACAGATAAAAACCGGTTACCACGTTACTGCCGATGACGTCACAGTGACACTTTGACAAACAGTAATGTATTTTGTTTATAAATTATTGTTCTTTTAAAGCAATCGCCGGCTGCCCATCATGTTCATCTTCCAGCAGGACGGCCCGTCAGCACACACAGCGCGCAGTGCACAGAACTGACTGTGGGCCAACTGTCCAGATTTCATCACAAATGACTAATGGCCTCCAAATTCGCCGAACATAAACCCAACAAATTATCTCCTGTGAGGTGCAATGTTGGAGGCTTACCGCAAGCTTAAAACAAAGCCAATAACAATTGCAGAACTCAAGAAATCACTTCAGGTTATCTGGAGCAACCTACCACAAGGACCGATCGACAAGGCTGTGAAAGACTTTTCAAATTAAGCAACTAAAGGCTTGTGTTGGAACTTGGAGCTAGCAATGGACACTTCAAACATTCACAGTGACAATGGAATTCTGGCATCTGATCATTAGTTAATTGCATTGTTTCAGCAATGTTATTGAACTGGTGTAGTAGCTTGAACATTTTTAATGCTGAAAAATCGGTAGGCGGTCATGTTAAAAAATATCTAACTTTGCCATTTTTCAACAGAATCACACTTTACATTTCAGGAAATAAAAACTGTAAAATTTCAGATTAAAATGTCAAACAGTTGTTGAGAAAACAGCAAAAAACTTTTGGGGCTACTTTTTTGCCACACCCTGCATATTAATGTATACAGTGCATTGCTGTTTTATTAAAACATAGCACTGGAAGTGAAGACACACAGAAACAAATCACACTATAAATTATTTACAATACATGGTGTTTCATTAAAAAGGACCCCTTTTTGTTTTTTTCATAATTCACTCAAATGATGATCAATTTACACAAAATTTGTATCAGTTGTAGTTGAAGAAATACTAATTCAAAATATTGCAACGAAATATGACAGTTGATTAAATATTCTTTGCTAGTCGTGATGTAATGCCAACGTCATAATGTGTCATGGGTACAAGCTTCATAGTCTCAACTGGTGCTGTCAGTTGCTACCCTGCTTCAATGGTGAACTTAATCTGGTTCGCTAATGAAAAATGTTTATTGTGTCAGCACTAAGCAACATGGAACTTGAAATAAGCGTCTTGCAATCCCAAAATGCAACCATTTTACTAGCTTGATTGCGGTAGTGCAACGTCTTGCTTGAACATGTGAAAGTCCAACTATACCCAGACATGCAAATGCGATCGCTTTGCAAGTTTTCATGGCTGCAACTGTAAAACTTCAAAAATTTGTCATCAGCGAACCAAATTTTTCACCATCAGAGCAGGGTAGCAACTGACAGTACCAGTTTAGACTATCAAGCTTGTACCTGTGACACATTATGATGTCAGTGCTATGTGACAACTAGCAAAGAATGTTTAATCAACTGCCATATTTTGTTGCAATACTTTGAATTAGTACTTCTTCAGCTACAACTGGTAAAAATTTTATGCAATTTGATCATCATTTGAGTAAATTATGAAAAAAAAACAAAAAAGTGTCCTTTTTATGAAACACCATGTACATGTTAACAATCACACATACACACAATACATACACACAAAACAGACCAGTCATATGCTGCGGATTTTGTTCTCCATATACAAATAATCCAAATAAAGAACAAGGTTTTTGGAGACAAAAACATTATTTATTATTAGTAGTATAATTAATTATATCTTTCATTAATGCACATGAACGTAATCTTCACTAAAATCATTTTGCTTGCCATTGTTGTGTTATTGCCCGAGTGCTCTTGAGCTTTCATCACAACAAGAGAAAACACTAGCAGCGTGCTGGAATGATTGCTTCCAGCGTATCTTTGGATTTAAACGTTTCGAGTCAGTTAATAGTTTGCAGTTTTATTGTAATGAGAACCATTTACTAATATGTTTGATTTTCATAAGTGGAACTTTTTAAGTCCTATCACCAGGATTCATAATCGATTTGTTATTCTGTATAAAATCAATCGGCATATTGTCAGTGATTTTAATAATAAGTAAGATGTTGCCAGTTCTCGTGAACGTATAAAATGTGTTGTGCATGAACACTTTCATCATCATTTTCTGTCTGCTTGTTGACTGTTAGGCCTAGTGTTAGTATTGCTGTGTTTGTGTGTGTGCTTCTGCGTGTGCTTTTATGTGTTTTTTTCCTCTTTCTTTTTTGCTTTTTATGTTCTGCCTTTGTGGTGAATAAAATGTAAACAAACAAGAAATTTTAGCTAATGCTCACAAGACGCGCGAAAGCCTACAGCAGTTCCGGTTCAGTAGTTTAGCTGAAAAAGGGATGTTCACGCGAAGTTAATATACAAATACTAAATTCTCTATCTGGATCGCATAACGATAAGTAGCATGGCACCACCTGGTGAATGATATAGACTTGTGTCGTAGCCTGAAATCGCCAAATAAAATCTATAAAACCCCCTATTTTGGCGTTCAAGGTCATTGAATTCGGCGTGAATTGAGAGCCAGTGTATGACTTCCTATTAGTGATTGATTAGGCCCTATCTCGCACCGTTACTGAGATACAGCGACTTATTGGCCAAAAATCGCAAATTTTGCCCACCCCCCTCTCATTTAGCACCCTCGTTCGAGGTGACTCCTTTCGAATTTATGGAAAAGCTTAACGGTTCCTGAAACTAGAGTCTTCCAGACAGGCGAAGGTAAGATTTGGTGATCCTAGCTTGCACCGTTTTTGACTGTTCCACCTGTGTGACAGACAGACAGATGGACGGACGGACGGACAGACGAACAGACAGAATTGCGATGGCTAAGATACGCTGAAAGCCGTAGCTGCTTTCGCGCATAAAAAGGCCAGCAAATATAAAGATAAAAACCACAGTTATATTTACACTGAATATCTGACACATTTCATCTGACTTGTGTGTGAACAGTCAAACAAAGCATGTGAATGGAGCAGATTGTTTTTTGTTGCACTCAGTTGAACCATATTTCTCTGATCTCCTTTCACAACTCCATTCCATCTCCTGTCGATACTCCGCCAAGTAAACGGAGTGAATGACGAAGACATCGTTTTTATCAGCTGTGCGTGTGAGTGCAGTGGACGTTGAATGCCAATAGCTCCAAAATGATTAAAGCTAGAGACTTCAAATTTGGCATGCATGTTCCAAGGGACAGTCCAAACATGACCAGGTTTTTTTTGAAAATGGAGCATGGCCAAGCCTTTGTAAAAATTCACTTGGTGGCAATATGCCCTCTCATGAACTTCCCCTGACGGCTGTGCTCAGCTGATTTTTAGGCTGACTCCACACTGCTGTCTGCTCAACTGTTCACATGCAAGATGCAACTTTGCAGAAGCGTGATGCTAGTAGCTGATGGAAAGTTGCTGCTATTTCACAATGAAATGCAATATTAATTCCTGATCAACAGTGCTAGCTTCTTTGCTGTGATTTTAGTCAGGGTTTAAATTATGCAAAAAAGCTTCGACTGCTGGAGTCCTTTCAAAATTGTGATATAAACTGTATGTGTGTTGAGAATCAGACAGTGTTTGTGGGTTGGAAAAACAGTCGTGGGTTCAACCCAAAACCCCTTTGGCAATTCAAACACTGACTTTAGTTATAGTTCACTTCTTTCGTTATATTGCAAAAACCATCACTTCAATTACATTTGCTGAGGTAACTGTATACGTATATGCACTCGTCACAATAATAGTTAGAATACGCCCAGTTCCAAACATTTCAAAATCTATAACTGACACTCAATAGGTAGCAACGATAGTAGACAAATGATAGTATTTGACACAAATAACAACACCGGCAGGTGGTCCATAAAAAAGTAAGCCCCTAACTTTCATACATTTACAACTTCATCTATCTATCAACTTTCAACTTTCTTTCACAATTACAACCAAAATCAGTAGCAAAGTTAAAACACTTGTAATTAAATATCCCATCATGTCCTACAAGCATCATAAAATAGTAAGCTCTAGAATACCAAAATCACGCACTTCAAAACCGACTATATTTTGCAAAGAAACATAGTGACACATTTGGGATGTGACGGGATCTTTGACGATCACTCAAGTGCAAATTTATAGCAGCCTACATCGGTGAAAGAACTTTGGAAATAGTTCCGCATTTGATGCAGCTGTGACAAAATAAGGGGCTTACTTTGTACCGAACCACCCAATAGTTTCTTCTCCTCACAAGCCTATAGCAGGCCAAGTGACGAGACAGTCTACATCATCGGCAGTCAGCAGTCAAGTCTGTCTGTACACAGCTTCAATCCCAGTGTCAAGCAGACTACTGAGCTAATCGACTGCACACGTCAGTTACCACCATGTGAACAATTATTCATTCAGTAGCTGACAAATGGTCTTTTTGCTGGTATTTCATAGCTTTCCTGTTGCACAATAACAAGTTTACACATAAAATATACAGTATCTAAAATGCATTACAACTGCAGCTGTACAAATCCTATCAGGATAATTTGTTAGCAAGAAGTGAATAAGACTAAATAATGGTTACTTTTTGTGCTATGTTTTGTGTTTGTGCAAGAAAACACTCAGTAAGCTGACAGTAAACATTGGTGGCTTAAGCCTACAACTGCATCGACATCTCTGGCAGCATAAAAAATGTAAGCATGTGCTAAGAAATTCACGCCTATGACCAAAGTATTTAATTAATTCCAAAATCCAGTAGTCTACAACGACAACAAATTTGTCATCTTTATTGATTACAACCAAAACAATCCAAGACAATAATAAGAAAGGCAAACACCTCTCACAATACTCCACCTGCCTACATGCAAAGTTTCTGCTTCAGATCTCCTGCAGTTCCTGACATAACGTCAGACAAAAAATAATCGTTATAAAGTAATCACTCATTCAGTCAGCCATCCGATTAGTTTGACAGCGTTGTGGAAAAACTTCAAATGCATCGATTAAACATCGATACAATAGAATGTATCACATACCGCAGGAGCATAAACAGCTTGTGCTGCATCTGCATTTTCAACTTCACTGTAGCTGCCGTAGTTGTCATATTCACTACCAGGTCTCTTTCTTGACAGCGATGACTACATTGAAACAATAACATTTGGCACATTTTAAGTGTCACAGAATGAAGACAAGCGAACATCCTAATCTTTTTTTATGGAACACTATTCTGGCATCAATGAAGAGGACTCCGTAAATCAGTTAAAAGCCAGTCAACCAACCTTTAAAGCTTCTAATGATAACAAGCTAGAAATGTATGTCTACAATGCAAAAAAAATCTTAATCTGCATCTACCTATTTCACTAAATACGCAGCAGAACATGATAGGCCAAATACTGGAAATGGCATGAGGTATGACTGTTTTAATGAAGGGGTAAAGTGAAAGCATAGCTTATCCAATCATCTACTAGCTCCTATACTTTATCCATGCAATCTACTGCAATAACTGTGGTTGCATAACTGCAACAAACTTCTGGACATTAATATGGCTGTTGGCTGATGACAGATGCAAAAGTCCTTTGCAATTCTCATTAATTATTTTTTGTACAAGAACGGTATAAAGTTATTAGTTCATCTACTGACAACATGCAGAGTATTGGCAAATTCCACTTTGCAAAGTATGCTAGCACACAATATTATTTTCTGCAAAAAGCACACAACATCACTTTCAGGAGACGTACACTAGAATCGGATGCAGAGCTGATCATAGTGGTAGTCGTCGATTCAGCTGCCGTGGGTCTCACGGTGTCCTGTGTTGATGATGTCGGTGGATGATAGTAGCGACAAACTGGTCGGTTACAGCGGCCATTCAAAAAGTCCTTACAGACGTCCGACGCCGAGCCTGACTGCTGCTTCACGTCCGACTCAGTCGAGTGCACATATTTACAGTTGGTGCGGTTGCACTTGCCAGCCAAGAAGTCACGGCAAATCTGCACACAAATGCAGACAACCACAGGATTACGATAAATGATGAAACGTTCCATTGAGTGTGGGCCCATCACTTGTAATGGTTCAAAAATGCTTTTAAAAAACCCAACAACCTTGCAAGTCTGAGGGTATTTTAGATGGGCTTAATGGTGTCTAAACCCTGCTTTTGTGGCGATTTAAGTCAGCACAAGTTAAACCCAATAGGTCGAGCACACAAGTTAAGTGGATCTGCTAACAGTAAGTGCCTTGCAGGAAAGAAGGTTGGGCAAGATATACCTCTAACTTGAAAGAAATATCGTGGAGGATAGAATTTCAAATAATAATAAACTGAAATATGTGTAAAAATGGTTAAAGAAACAGTCAAAAGCATTTTACATCGTTGCACTGATAACTCCAACATCAGAAAAAACCGAGGACTGACAAAAGGTAAATATTGAAAAATAAATGTGTTTTCACTGCTGGTTAAAACATTAAACAGGTTAGGCTAAAAATATTTTACTATTCCTTAAAACTCTGTAGATGCATTTCATATGCTTTCTGTATCTGAAATAAAATATTAGTAATATTTTCATGCACTATTGATACCAGCTACTACTTAGTCTCTCTGCCTCATCCACATTATAGTAGCTAGAGTATAATTCTTGTTGTTGTTGTTGTTATAATTATCAAATGTTAGTTGAAAAATATCCACAGACTTACTTTTTCAAGAGTCACATGTTATACAACAAAATATCAATATGTAATGTATAAGTACCAAAAATGTAAATAAACCTGACACTCACCGTACCAGGGCCCTGAGCTCTCGGCTTAGTCAAATGTGGTGGTGGGTGGAAATAGCGACATGATGGCCGCGAACATCTTTCATTCAAGAAGTCGATGCACACGATGGCAAAGTTGTTTGCATCAACAGCAACGTGATCGGATGGGTGAGCAAATCGACAGTCATCACGCTGGCAGCGATTTCGCAAAAAGTCCCGACACACCTGTCAACAAAAGCACTCAAAATAAGTAGTAGCAGCAAATACTCAAAATGCACATGTATACCCACTCAGATATACTGCACTATCAACGTGTAACCTTCCGCAAGTCGGCAAACAGATACTATTAAAGAATTAAGCAAATATGTTGGCAAGAAACACAAATCTGAGGCACAAAGCGAGGGATGGTATACTAACACTGAAAAGCTAGACGACTAGAACAATGTATTCTTTCAAAATCAGATGCTGCTAGATGCAGCTGATTACATCACAGCTGGCTGCAAACTGATAAGTTATACCACGATCTACATTTGATATACAGATGCTTAATACACATACAGCACACACTACAATCATCGCTTTAAGGCACATGCACACCGAATACTCAAAAAGACCAGAAATAGCAACAGTATTACAGTAACAGTCACAATAATGCTTATGGTGTTATCATAATAGCACAGCCACTGTGAGAGTTAGCGGTTCATTAAAGAATGTGAAACAATGCTGGGTAGCCAGTGGCCACTGCTGACTTTTAGACAAAGCCAATGAGAGCGCTAAAGGTCCATCAAAAATGGTAAATATATTGCCAACATGCCTACATTAGAGGTTAATTTTAACATCATGCACTCTATACAGAATGGGCTAAAAAAACTAAACCTGTTTGAGCAACAATAACTTTGCGACGATTACCGGTAGAAAGATGTGTTATATGTCAAAATTTTCAAAATGTCATATAGAAAAAGAGCCAAATTTGCATAGTAAAGCATTAAAATATCTTTTGGTCTAATTTGCAAAAATCTTCATAACCCCTGAAATTAGGCACTTGCCTGCACTCTCACGTGCCCGAGTTCATTAAACTCAAGAAATTGCTGCCAAAGAGTCAGAATTTTAATTCTGTGGATTATTCAGCGTGGGGTCATTGCAACAGATGGCATGGCTGCAAAATTTCAAAAACTGACCAGCTAAAACGTGTGCTAATCAAATGCTGGGCCCAGCTAATTCTGGAAACGTTGACTCCAGCAATTGATCAGCCAAAAAAGACTGATGATGGTTATGAATACAAAAACTGCCCAACTGCCTATACCATATTACATCTAAACTAAATGTGTTAATAATTGTTGCTATTTCACTGTATGCTAAATGAAAATCAACTTAAATTTATGCGTTACTGTAAATTAAGTATGATTTTAAGAGTGGTGCACATTTTTGTAAATCAGGCAATAAATATTTAAATGCAAGTAAATGCAAGTTCTACGCTTCTTCTGTACACAATTCTGAAACTTTTGACATAATACATGCCCTTCCATCAGTAAACACTGCTAAGTTATAAAAGCTCAAATATCCATGTTAAATCCATGAGTTACAGTCAAATTTGGCAGAATTTCAGAGGTGGTAAATATTTATGTAAATTAGGCAAAGAACATTTAAATCCTGCACTATGCAAGTTCTGCACTATTTCTGTGCAACATTCTAAAACTTCTGACATATCACACGCCTTTCTACCGGTAACCGTTGCGAAGTTAGCAACGCTTAAACAGGTCAATTTTTTTGGCCCATCCTATAAATTCAAATTTCACTTACTTACTTACTTACACATCAGCAGTACACTATGCTGCCAACCAGAAACCTATGCATGTGAGTGAACGCATAACGGACCTCGATGCGCTCACATGCTCTGCTGCCCACCGGCACAGATGAACCGTACACATCCACAACAGCCCTGGCTGAGGCAAGTGCAGTCGACAAGCTGCTCATTACGTTTGCTGGAAGCGCTGACTGTAAACCACAACACTGCCACAATGACACGATGAACACATTTCATACTGAATTGAGTACTTCACTAATGCGTTACAACGTGACTGATGCCACAACTTTGACCTGCGTACGCTTCCACCTGCTTGAAATCCTTGATCTAAGACCTTCTGACTGTAAAGCAATTAACCTAAAGTTGTTACCTCCGTCAAGGAGGTAATGTTTTTGCCAATTTTTGTTTGTTTGTTTGTTTGTCTGTCTGTCTGTTAGCAAGATAACTCAAAAAGTTATGGACGGATCTATCTGAAATTTTGAGGGCATGTCGGGCATGGCATAAACTACCGGTGATTCAATTTTGGGGGTGATCCGGCAGGAATTCTGGATCACTTTGGAATTTTCATTACCATTGCGTTAAAGGGGGCATAAGGGAACCGCTGGCAAAGTGAATATGGTGACGTCACCTGGCGAATAACATTGCCTTGGCGGAGGTACCTGCGGGCTATGACTGCTTTCTAGTTCCAAAATGCAATGATGACAAAAGTAGGGTAAAAATCCACTATAGTATACCACAGACATTGTCAAAGCAACATTACAGATGAACACATGCTCACAAGCATGTGTAAAAATAAACCAACTGCAACGGCTACACATCAGTCCAATGGAACAGCACGACTGCAGGGCAAATGACAGAAGACAGCATTCACTTGAATGACATGCCAGACTGCAGCCACTGGTAAACGCATAAAGTCTGATGAACTATTTACTTGGTGGGAGACAGAAAAAAATACTATAGATTAAAACTGCAAACTTGAATTTACTATTATTTTAATACTATTTTCATTTCAAACATTGTTTAAACATCCCTGCTAGACTGCTAGTGACAAATATTACCAGAATTTTTCCAGATTTCAGAATGAACTGTCATCTCTCAACGTTCTGTGAAAACACACTATGCTGAATCAACTTCAGTTACAAAATGTAACAGGAATTAGAGTAAGACCAAAAGTGACATTGTTTATTTTTGAAATGTTCCACATTCATTAGTACAGTTTACAAGAAATTTGAGCTAATGCTCACGAGACACGCGAAAACCTTTAGCAGTTACGGTTCAATAGTTAGCTGAAAATTGGAGTGTTCACGCTAAGTTAACACACAAATACCAAATTCTATGTCTGGATCGCATAACGATAGTAGCGTGGCGCCACCTTGTGAATGATAGAGACTTGTGTCGCAGCCCGAAATCGTCAAAAAAAATCCATAAAACCCCCTATTTTGGCGTTCAAGGTCATTCAAAGTCATTGAATTCGGTGCCAATTGAGAGCCAGTGTACGACTTCCTATTATTGATTAATAGTAACCTAGGCCCTATCTTGCAACGTTACCCAGATACAGAGACTTACTGGCCAAAAATCGCAAATTTTGCCCACCCCCCTCTCATTTAGTGCCTTTGTTAAAGGTGACACTTTTCTAATTTATGGAAAAGCTTTACGGTTCCTGAAACTAGAGTCTTCCAGGCAGCCGACGGTGAAGATTTGGTGATTCTAGCTTGCACCGCTTTTGACTGATTCACCCGTGTGACAGACGGACGGACGAACAGAATTGCGATGGCTAAGATGCACTGAAAGCAGTAGCTGCTTTCGTGCATAAAAAATGACTCACTCACCCACTGTGTGCCGGAATTCATAAGTGTTGCGTACTCTCCAGGTGATACTAACTCCATTACGAGGTGTGGCGGTGGATGAAAATATCGGCAAGGGGGATTAGAGCGAAAACAGCGACCCTGAAAACACAGTGATAGTCTATAATGAACTAAAAAAAAATGAGTGAAGATACCAGCACTAGGGCCAGCATAAGATGCAGCTGTCTGCTTAGCTAGCTATGCGCACATTCAGCACTATTTATTTTGAAGTCCAACTAAAAGTCTACTCTTCCTGTGCCTAACATCCAAAGCATGCAGGTCATGTTTACTTGCAATGTTATTTTCAAGGTTTCTGACATCCAGTAAGCTTGATCTTTGACCTTTTGAAATCAAAATTAGCACACCAGTTATTGCTGTTGACAAAATTGTTCTTATCAATTTTGTTTTTTCTATGTCTATCTTTATTCAAGTCAGGAGCCAGTAGAAGACAGACAGGCAAGACCTGAAATCAGTAGCATAGCTAGGTTTTTGGAGGCCCTTGTGCACAGTTTCATTGGTGGGCCCCAACTGAAATAAAGAAAAATTAGGTATATGACAAAATAAACATAAGCCGCACTACAGAGTAAACCTACAGAAATATGTCACAGCTATTTTTGCACACATTCACACAAAATTCTATCGTTGCTATAATGTTAAATATTGCAAAATGAAAAGCAATGAGCATAGGGCCTACATTTCATTAGTGGCATAGCCAGAAATGTGAATTTGAGGCCTCCATTCCTCTCCATCCGCCTTTTCCCATTTTCTTTCTACAACCCTCTTTAGAAGTGGGACCCATAAAATCCAGCTAAATGGTCTGGGGGAGCACCACGAGCTCTCAAGGGTGTCTGTCCGACATTGAATTTGGTGCATTATAGCTTTAAAATATGAGATCTGGTGGCAACAATTTCAATAATTTTCCTGAGAATCAACTGATCAAATTGGAAAATTTAGTGCAGTATTTGTTTATGTATTGTCTGAAGGTTTGGGGGGCAGAGCCCCCTGGGCCCCCTTGTCTACGCCACTGCACTTCAAAATTTGATCAAACATTAAAAAAAATTTTCTTTTACGGTCTTTTCTGTTTGCAAAATTGTCTACTACACTAGAAATGTTGAAATTCTTGGCTCGTTCATTTTCAATGGACAGCATAGCCAGATCGCTGAGTCTCCTGTTGGATATCTCCTGTTGGACATAGTACTGCGAAGGTGGCTTTTAATAAGTATCAGTTTCAAAAAATAATCTTTCACATGCTGCGGCAGTAACCTGCGCATTGTGCATCTGATGTGAGTATTTCATTATTTCATGATTTTCAGCAGTTTCATAGTTTGTATTTTCAAAGATATAAAAATTATGGCCTAGGTGATTGGGAGCCACTGAATGCCAGGGGGCCCTTGTGCAAGTGCACAACTTGCACAACCTATTGCTATGCCATTGCCTGTAATACGGCCTATTAGATCTGCTTCATAAGAGCAGCAGTTACACTGAAAACTCTATGCAGAGAAAGAGATAAAACAGCAGTACATCAAGCACAGATAAATGGTATAAAATTTTATCAAAGTACAAAAAGAATCTCAAAACAAATGCTACAGTAACCAAGTTGCAAACCATAAAACAGATAAGCCTATTATATTATTATCTTTAAACAGACTCATAGGTTTAAATAATAACTTAACAAGTTGAGTAAATTCATCAAAAAACAACCTTTTAATATGAAAATTGTTAACGTTTCAGCAACCGCTGCTGCCTTCTTCGGAACAACTGTCCACCAAAATGCCGCCGCTGTAGATAGTAAGTAATCATAGACGTGTGGAAGTTAGAACCCCTCATCTCGGTTCATACTTCATAGCAATAGGATGGACTTATGGATCAGGGAAGTGACACACATCAGAAAAGAACAAGACAAGTCGATGAATCTGTCCTATCAACTTTCACATGTCTATGATTACTTACTGTCCATCGCAGCAACACCTGGTGGAGAGTCATTCCAAAGAAGGCAGCAGCGGTTGCCAAAACGTCAACAACCTTATAATTAAAAAGTTGTTCTTCAATGAATTTACGTAGCTTATTAAACTATAATATTATTCTTTTCTAAGAAAACCTAAATAAGCATTTGCTACTTCTTTTGCATTTTGAAGATAACTAGAAATTTGGGGCAAAGCCCAACGTGAGTCCGCCCGGCGCTTAAAGTCCGATTGGGGGAAAATAGGGAGAGAGTAAAGAGGGGGGATAAAATTTCCCCGGCATCAAAGTCACGTGGCCCGAACTCAAATGCATTGGCATAGGCCGAACGCGCATTGTCGACTTAGGGTAGGTCAACATGAGCGCCTATAACATTGTTCATAGTAGACGGAATTTCACAAAATTTTCTTTGTTCAACGCAGATAGGATCTTTCTCATCAACGCCGTTTAGATTTTGTCGCTATCTTCATCGGTTCCAGAGATATTTGCGCTCAAACTCAAAAGTTGTCGTAAATCGCACCGATTTTGGCACGTTTTTTGCC
>Ga0209367_1003415_pt1 | contig 21595 bp, 13 predicted proteins | sample WorMetLIZISLAND2_FD_187412 | JGI IMG/M metagenome (GOLD analysis project Ga0209367, IMG submission 187412) | Marine gutless worms symbiont microbial communities from Max Planck institute for Marine Microbiology, Germany - Olavius geniculatus... ...
GCATTGTTCTCAATAGCCAACACTTCTTTCGTTGCCACATCCTTAAACATGTTACACAACACATTATCTGACACGATAAACTTGCTCAAAAATTTACACTTTCTGTTTGCCACTGCATCGGATGGCGTTTGGCAGCTGAATACCAGTTTACACATTTCAACCACTTCCTGAGAACGCGTGGAGAAAATTTTTCTAAAGGCACAATTGAGGGCAAAATCAACGGCATTAAGCTGAGATTTCTTTAGAGGGCAAGCTTCTAAACAGTACAACAACACTGGAAGGCATTTAGTTTTTAGCAACTGTACAATAACACTGACATTGTGCTGTGTCGACAGGGACGTCGTGGGTGTAAAAAAGTAGGCGGGCCGAAAGTTGTTATTTTCTGACAGCCATGGCAAATTTTTAAAAGAATTTCTAAAGATAGCTGCAACTTTCAGAAAAAAGAAACACTGTGGTGCTCAAAATGTCATTTTCGCCCAAAATAATTTTTAAATGGGGGTTTGCAACCCCAAATTTTGCATTATTGGACGAACGTTTTCAGGAAAGAAGAAAATTATCTGACAATTTTTCGACAATCCAAAATGTAAAGGGGGAAAACAATAACGCTTTATGTCCCCCTTGCCAGGACGCCACTGTGTGTTAATATCGCGGCTCGACGGTGTTAAGGGGTTACAACTGTATAGACTAACTAGAAGTGCAACGCTATTTCCAATGTTCGGATTAAGCATTGCACGATTTTTACGCTGCATAATGATCATCTCCCGAACGTTTTCCTGTCATCTCCAACTCACCCTCGCGGCTTGCTCCCCCTCGCCCGTTGCGTGTACCGGGATTTATGCAATGCGATCCATGGAGCCCTCGGGATTACATCGGAATGGCCAATAGGCAAGATGTGAACGGGCCGCTGCGGTACGGTACGCTATCAATATGATGAATAATTGGCATGGATACATGCATAGTTACAAGGTTGAATTTAGCATTTTCGCAGCACTTTGGCTCAGAATTATACGCTGTGGACAAATTTGGTGCACCGTGCAGGGACGGAAATATACACGGTGTTTCATAAAAAGGACCCTTTTTGTTTGTTTTATATAATTCACTCAAATGATGATCAATTTACACAAAATTTGTACCAGTTGTAGCTGAATAAATAATTAATCAAAATATTGCAACAAAATATGGCAGTTAATTAAATATTTTTGCTACTTGTGACGTAACGCTGACGTCATAATGTGTCACGGATACAAACTGGATAGTCTCAACTGGTGCTGTCAGTTGCTACCCTGCTCCGATGGTGAAAAATCTGGTTCGCTGATGACAAATTTTTTTAAAGTTTCACAGTTGCAGCCACAAAAATGTGCAAAGCGATCGCATTTACGTGTCTGTGGGGATAGCTAGACTTTCACATGTTCGAGCAAGACAGTCCACTAGCACACGGAGCTTGCAAAATGATTGCATTTTTGGATCACAAGACGCCTGATTTCATGTCCCCATGTTGCTTAGTGCTGACACGATGAACATTTTTCATTAGCGAACCATATTAAGCTCACCGTCGATGCAGGTGGTAACTGACAGCACTAGTTAAAACAAGCAAGCTTGTACTTAAGACACATTATGAAGTCAGCATTACGTCACGACTAACAAAGAATATTTAATCAACTGCCATATTTGATATTTTGAATTAGTATTTTTTCAGCTACAACTGGTACGAATTTTGTGTGAATTGATCGTTTGAGAAATTTATTGAGTATTAAGTGTATGAAAGTTTATTCAAATTCGTTCACATTTGACATTTTTATTGCACGATGTCTAGGGGGTCAGTTTCTTACCGGACACAGTGTATTGCTATTCAGATCAGATTTAAAATTAGGGCATCTACAGAAGATGCCCAATAATTTTGCGAACGTCTTTGATTGTCAGAATTTTTAGTTTATAGTCCCATTAAGTCTGGAAAAATAAAAATCGAAAAAATACAGCGAAAGATTTTGGAGTGGATGGATAAAATTGTGACAAATTTTTTTTCAAGAAAAAATTATCTCCGCTGTTAAAAACTACTAGGCCCTATGTCACATCAGTTTGATTGACTCAAAATACTGTTTATACACTGAGTTGCGTTAATGTGGCCACTGCCCAGCTATGATTAAGTTTTTAAAAAACCTGTCGGTAATTTGAAGTCGCCATACCTCCACTCTGCGGGTAGCGTCACTGGAATTTCCAGTCGAAACTTTGAGGGAACAATGAGAACATGTCTTACTTAATCCTAGATGAGACTGACGCCGGTGGTGTATAATTTGTACATGTATATATGTGTGCTGCTGCTTCTGTGCGAAAAATAAATAGGTTCAGGGCAGACATTGTCTGTTATCAATGCCTATGTGTGTGGTCGGGTGCTAATTCGACCACCGGCGTTGCTGGCATGCACTGTTACATCACCTGCTACAGACAGCATGGCCGCCGACTGACCGAGCATGACTAGATAATATGGTATTAATGCACGATTAATATCGCGAAAATGCGCGGCATTAGTGTAATGAAGTTGCTTTATGGCGTTGCTCTGAGCTAGTGTAGGCGCGGATCCTATACAGACGTTATACTTACACCGCCTTGTAAACCGACGATGGATCGCTTAGCTTATCGCTGAAGGTCAGTTTCCACCATCGTATGGCTACATGCAAAAAAACAAAGTGTCCGCAAACAATGTTTTGCATGTGTTTTGCGTTCTATTTTACATTTACAGTTTGCGCTTAGAAATTTTTGCTAATGTTTTACGCTAAAAACACTCTAGTGTAAAATAAAACGCAAAACACATTTTTTTGCAAATGATTTTCCGTGGCAACGTGTAAAACCAAACATACGGTAAACATCTGCAAAGCATTTTTGCGAAATTAATAGTTTGTTTTTTTATATCCGCGGCTTATACAAAACAAGTAAATTGAACAAAGCTCACGTGACGCGCGATAGCAGTGGTCCTGCCACCTGGGCAATCGTGTACAGCATGCAATGAAATAATAGTGCATCTTGAAGGAGTACCCAAATTTGAGGCCTCCGTACGGAAGACTCCTCGAATTTAAGAGATCAAAATTTAGATTGATAAAAGTAGATGTTTTATGCTAAAAATTTCATAGGCCTACGCAGGTTGTCCAGGTTTATCTCCAGCCATTTCGGCGCAATTCACTCTTGAAATGTGCGCCACAGCCGAAAATTGCAAAAAAACACTACAATTTTGTAACATTTAAGGTTCAAGGTCATTCAACGTCATTCGATATCATTGATGTTGATGCCAATCAAAAGCTCGTCACTAGTGCTTTTTATGATAAACAGCATGTCTGTGCCTATCTGCGACTGTTTTCACGCTAGACTAGCTAATACCCGTAGAAAGACCACTTTTTAAAAAGGTACCCCTCTTTGATGCCCGCCTGCGCAGTCCTCCTTGGACCTAGAAAGTCGAGACTTTAATGCCAAAAAATTCGTATGCAGGTTGTCTTGGTCTATCTCCAGCCATTTCGTTGCAATTCTCAAAAAAACCCTTTTTGGGAGTTTAACTCGGTCATCGATGTTAATAAATCTAAAAAGCCCGACGCCAGTGCTTGTTATGATAAGCAGCATGGCTGTACCTATCTGCAACCGTTTTCACGCTACACGAGCGTATAGCAGTAAAATAACCACTGCTTAGAGGGTACTCTTCTTTGACGCTCGCGTGCGCAGGCCTCTTTTAACTTAGGAGACTAGGACTTGGACTGCTAAAATCTACGTTTAATGCCAAAAATTCCGTACTCAGGTTGTGTTGGTCTATCTCCAGCTATTTCGTCACAATTCATTTTTGAAAAGTGTGCTGCAGCCAAAAATTGCAAAAAAATTCACTCAACCCCCTTTTTGTGGGGAGAGTTCAAGGTTGTTCAAAGTCATCGATGTTGACAAATCTAAAAAGCCCGTCACCAGTGCTTGTTGTGATATGCAGCAAATATGCATCTATCTGCAATCGTTTTTACACTATAAGAGCAAATAGCGGCAAAATAACGTCTTTTAGTGGGTACCCTTATTTGACGCCTTTGTTCGAGGGGAACCCCCTTACCCATAGGCACAAAATTTTGTCACGATAAACTATAGTTCTTGAGGCAGACCGTAGTAAAGATTTTGTGATCTTAGATTGCACCGTTTTGACGCAATACAGCAGTATGACGGACAGACAGACGGACAGACAGACAGACGCCCAGGACATGGCTAAAACGCGCGAACCATTCTGCTATCGCGCGTAACCATATCAGCTTTAGTAGGTTGAATTCGTGTATTATTGTTGATCGCCAAGTAAACGAGTTAGGAATCCTAGATGTTTTAGAATTTTATTGTGCCATTTAGTGGTTTACACTGCGGTGCATTTTGGCTGTTTTCGCCCCGATCAGGGACCGTGAAAAATGGACAGCATCGACATTGTACTATTAATGCTTCATTGCTGTTGTTGTTACTTTTTACGCGCGACAGCATGTTGGTAATGCTTTGCGCGTCTTAGCCACCGTCGAGATGTCTGTCTGTCCGTCGGTCCGTCACACTCTTGAGCCCTATCAAAACGGTGCAAGATAGGATTATGAAATCATGGGTTGCCGCAAAGACTCTAGTTTATCATGACAAAATTTCTTGCCTCTGGGTGAAGGAGTTCTTTTCGAACGAGAGAGTCAAATAGGGGAACCCTCCTAAAAGGCTTGTACAGTGTGAAAACAGTTGCAGCTAGGCACAGACGGGCTGCTTATCATAAGGAGCACTTGTGGTGGGTTTTTTAGATTTATCAACATCGATGACCTTGAACGACCTTGAACCCTCAAAATAGAAAGTTTTTAGTAAATTTTTCGCAATTTTGGCTGCAGCGCACATTTTAAGAGTGATTTGCGACGAAAGGGCTTTAGATAGACCAAGACAACTTGCGCAGAAAATTTTTAGCATTTAACGCAAATTTTAGCAGGCACACCCCTCTAAAAACTGATTATTTTACCGATACTGGTGCGTCTAGCGTGAAAACAGTTGCAGTTAGGCATAGACATGCTGCTTATCACCGTTGACGATCTGTTTAGCGATATTGACATCAATGACCTTGGATGACCTTAAACCACCCAAATAAAAGGTTCTAGTGTTTTTTTTCGATTTTCGACTGCGGTGCACACTTCAAGGGTGAATTGCGACGAAATGGCTGGAGATATAGACCGAGACAATCTGCGAACAGGAACTGCTAAGGCGGTCGCGCGTTTCATGAGCTTTGCTCAAATTACTTGTTTGTTTTTGTTTTCGCCAGCGGTAAAGATTCCGAGATTAAAAACAAACGCTAAACCCTAGTTAATTGGAGTGGCGCTAATCCAATTCGGCAGGGACCGAGAAGCTGCCTTTGAAGGCTGTCGAATTGTGGTGCTGGATCGCCAGATACTCGTCGGAAAGATAGGCTACATCGTTTCACGTGTCTGCTGAAACACATGTCTGTCTTCGGCCCAAGTAATTGGGGGAAAAAATTTAGAGAAGTTTTTAGTTTTTTATCATTAATGTCGATTGTTCCATGCACGGGTTAGGATTAACCACAAGGTTAACTCGGGAAATGGCGGCTTAAATTGTGGCGCATTGTTCTACGCCAAAGTATACGGCGTGCAGCAATGTGTGCGAGGTTAACCCAAGAGTTGAAGTTAATCTCTGGTTAGCAAACCAGTGAGTTAACCTAGGCATGGAACAATCGACCCTTAGTAGCCTACTATCATTACTACTGCTACTACTGAAGATTTTTTGTGATAAAAGCAGATGTCGCTATCGAAGAAACCTGGGCAGGACGCGGCTGCAGCGGCGGAACTAGAGAGAAAGAAAGCGGAGAAGCAAGAGAAACTGTTGAAGATCAAGTCACAACTGACGTCGGACCAGATGCACACCTACCGGCAGCACTTCGAACTGTTCGATCTCAACGGAGACGGAGTCATTAACGCGCGGGAACTGCGGAAGGTCTCCAGACAGATGGGATACCGACTGGACGACTCGCAGATTGAGGTATCGGTATACGAACTTAAAAGCCGCATAAGAAGGATATTGGATAAATATTTGTAATGCTAATTAATAATACGCCGATCAATTGAACTAAAACCTCGCCTTGCATTAATTTTAATAAAGAACTAATGTTGTGCGAACGGAATGATGACGTCACATTCTACGCTTTGTTTACGACGTGTACTGCAGAGTGCACAACTACAGTATATATAGCGTGTCGCTGTAGCGTCAAGGTAGCGTTCGCTCTGCTCGGGAAACTTGCTTGCATTCCGGAACCGGAAGTCGGACGCTATCGGCGATTTGTGCAACGGAAAGGGCATACAGTCGGCTTACTTTTGGTATGACAACGACTTCTCGAAATGCAAGCGAAGTCTCTTCGCCTGCAGGTACCGCGCTCACTTGACGCTGCTACGTCAGATTATCTCGAACGCTACGATGACGCTAATACTGTAAGTGACGTCACAGCTTCGTCACGATTGTTCACTTTAAAGCTTATTTTTACCGTATAAAGATAATGCTAGCAACAGGAGGCTAATAAATATTGACAAATTAACATTTGATGAGGTCAATTAGCGCTTTAGGCCCTATAACATTTACGTGAAATAGTGCGACTTGGCCTTTAAACCACGCTTGGCTTGCACTGGTACTTTTTCTCAATTTTGAGCTGCAGTGGTGCATCATAAAGCAAATGACGGTGTAGTCTATGCTATCTGAGCGTGGTTTAATTACAATTACACACTGTCTGGAGTGGTAGGTCTATGGAGTGGTTAAGCAAGCACGCAATCGTATATTGCACTGTGTGCTCGATTAACCACTCCAGCACTGCGGTATCTAGTAGAAAGGGTATAATACTTTTACAATCACTATCGTAGACTACTAAGCCAAAACAGAGAGTTTATTTACCAAATAGAAGTGACCAGAGCTCCCGAACCTCTGCCGAGAGTGGTGCCATCTAGCAAACGCAAAGAACTCACAGTTTATGTCTTATGTCTGAGTGATAAAGAACCTTAGATGATCCAGAATCGTCTTCATCACCAAAATCCATTTTTTGATTTATACAGAACTTCTCAAAACAGTTGTCCAAATCTATTCAAAACTTCTGTGTTATTGTGAAGTGTTATTTTCCATCGGACAGACCAATAAACACAATTGCGGTTTTTGATAGAGGTACTAATAAGCTTAATAATGTAGGAAGGCTCGTCATACCAGCCCTATAAGCTGGCTATCGGATAAAATAATGTTTAAAAAAACTTGCCTATGCAATATGTGATCACATAAAATTCCCCATCCCGATGCACGGATTTTCATATCCATGGAACCCATCTTGCGTACAGGAGCCACTGATCGTCACGTCCCTTCCAAAAATTATTACAAAATAAGTGAAAGAATGAAGGCCTAGTAAGCATTCTGAATGCAACGTGTTTGTTGAGTTGGTGCGGCAAAACTGATCACTAAAAGTCATTCACGTTAACTGCTGCAGTGCTGTGAACTGATTAGTGGCGTCCTCTGGCGTATTGCATTGAGTAACAGGCGTTTCGTTTTTATTCTAGCACAGAGCTATGACACTCGGAGAGCGCAAACCTCCGTCAACGCTATGTCAATGTTTTTGTGGTGTACCGTGCTCGCCAGGTGCCATATTCGGTTTATTTCATCTGGCAATGATATCTTAGATCCTGATGCTGATTCGGATCACCAAATAAAGTCTGATCACTTGAGACTGAAGTCCAACAAAGTCTGACCTCTTCTGAAAATTTCAGCCAAATCTGCCTGTGAGTTTTGGTATAATCCTGCTAACAGGCAGGCATATTAGTAAACGCCAGATATCACATAACCTTCTTGGCGGAGGTAATTACTAGGTCTACACTCTACTAGCAGAGGCTTAATTCCATTTCCATAGGGGCCTACATGGTGGATTGGTGAGCTCAACTTGCGCCCAATCACAAAATTTATAGCCTATGGAGGGACGTTTTGTTAAGGACCTAGACCTACTGTAGATCAAAACTCACCCCTATTTTTACCAAACAATCTACAAGTGGGGAAAGGGGGATAAAGCATAGGGACAGGGAGTAGGGAGAAAGGGGTGGAAGAAAAGGGGCGGATGGAGAGGGAGGCAAAAGGGGGAAGGAGAACGAAAGAGGGAAGGACGTGAGCCCGAAAGTGGGGGAAGGGAAACCTGCGCCTGATTTTGATTTTGGATTTGGGGGATAGAAGCCAGCTGGAAACAACTGCATCCCGATGTCGTTGCTGACAATGTGCAGGCAATCATAAACGAGAACGATCTGGACGCTAACGGATGTCTCAGTTTCGACGAGTTTCTGATGTCGATGGCGGCTAACATCAAAGTCCTGTCCGAGGAAGAACACAGGTCTTTCTCTATCTCATAACACTCTGCACTAAAAGTTTACTTTTCCTGCTTCAGTTTTCTGTCATGCTTTCGCTTGCCTGCGCCGTAACATGCAATTAGGCCTAAATCTGGTGTTCTGGACTCAGTCGATTAAAAGCACTGCATGCCTACTAAAGAGCCAGACACCAAGGAAACGTAGGCCATGCATCTATGCTTAATTGGTCTTTTTCTAGCCATAGGCATTGTCAAACCTTGCTTATTTATAGGCCGGGACTGACATAACGATAATTTGCTATTATAATTTACATTTATATTAGACCCTTAAGAATATTGGCACAGTTTTTGTTGGTTTTTAAAAGTTTTAAACTCTTCGGATGTAGTCGGTTATGCGGCAGTAGGTTTAAGCCTATTTTTTATTTCAGTGGGCCATAGGCCTATTCTCATGGGTATTAGTCATCGTGTCACTTTGTTTAAAAAAAGTTTGAGCTAATGCTCACGAGAACGAGACGCGCGAAAACCTATAGCAGTTCCGGTTTAGTAGTTTAGCTGAAAATTGGAATGTTCACGCTAAGATAATATACAACTACAAAATTCTCTATCTGGATCGCATAGCGATAGTTCCCTGGCGCAATCTTGTGAATGATATATACTTGTGTCGCAGCCCGAAATAGCCCCAAAAATCCATAAAATCCCCTATTTTGGCGTTCAAGGTCATTCAAGATCATTACATTTGGCGCCAATCGAGAGTCAGTGTACGACTTTCTATGAGTGATTAATAGTAACCTATAGGCTCTATCTCGCACCGTTACTGAGATACGGCGACTTATTGGCATAAAAATCGCAAATTTTGTCCACCCCCCTCTCATTTAGCGCTTTTGTTCGGGGTGACCCCTCTCGAATTTATGGAAAAGCTTTACGGTTCCTGAAACTAGAGTCTTCAAGGCAGCCGACGGTGCAGACTTGGTGATCCTAGGATCCACCGTTTTTGACTGAGCCACCCGTGTGACGGACAGACGGACTGAATTGCGATGGCTAAGACGCGCTGAAAGCAGTAGCTGCTTTCGCGCGTAAAAAGCTGTTGCACGGAATGTCATAAAATGAACATTTAATTTGTAAAAATTATTTTTCTCTTTTCAAATACTTTTTTTGCTAGATTGCAACCAAAAAACCAATGGAAAACATGGCGAGCCTGTTGGTCATTGGTTGACGCGTACGTGAGCGTAGTTACCGAAGCCGTTAGACGGTAAGTTAGTAAATACGATGACTTAGTGGGCGAAATGTAACAGTTAGCTACAATGCACCGCTGTGCGTACTGTAATGCATTATTGCTAGCTCATTGGTCACTTCGTCAAAAACTAAACCATGTCAGTTCAGCTCAGTTTAGTTACGTCGCTCTGTGGGCGTTTTGACGTTTCTAATTTGGTGATGGTGTTAATGACAAAAGGCGGGCTGAAGTACGTCGTCAGTTCATCGAGTTTGATCGCGACGGCGACGGAGTCGTCTCAGTGGAGGAGGCACACAACGTTCTGCAGCGACAGCTAGGCTTTATGCTCATACCGTATTCAGTCTCTTCTGTGATGATGATGATGATGATGAAGGTGATGATAATGAATCTCACAGCGTCAGCTAGGCTTCACTGTGGAGCAGTCGGTGGACCTGGTACGCCGCTATGACCGCAACCGCGACGGAAGGCTCAACTATGAGGAGTTCGTCTGCTTCTACGCCAAAGTCAAAGCCAAGTGAGCACAACCTCTGGCGTAGCCATAGACGGAGGGGGCACTAAAGACACGTGGGTGGTTTCCCCTGGAAGCTATAGACCTACTTGGCAGTTACTGGTACTCAAAATAGTGCTAAAATGCACATAAACACCACATTTTTACACACACACACACACACACAAATCCGAAAAATTTTTATGGATGGGACTGTCTCCTTTTCGCAGATTCCATGCTCGGTGGGGAAAAGACATTTTCCCCGCATTCCACGCCTTTGTCCCTCTCCACATCCAGATTCTGGCTACACCGCTAAACACAGCCACTTTCAGGAGGAACTTAAAAGACAGTTTTAAAGCATTATTGGCAGCAAAAACGAATAGGCCTACAACAACACACATTAGGTCGATTCATTAGAATGCAATACGTTACAATATTTCTAAAATGCTTACTGTGACCGGCCCGCTATCTAACCAAAAAGTCCGATTTCGGATTAATGTTATATTAAGCATATTGTCCATGTTCTCCTCGAGTCGGCGTTTTTCGCCTGTTCATGTTTGAATGTTTTAACTTTTCGACACGTCATAGGGCCTGCACTAAACTCTTTTCTGTATTAATGCCCAATATCATTTAGACTTTTCGGAAACAACCGTGTCTTTGACAGTCCGTGGATGCAATTACCGATAGGTTACTCCACTTGTTTTACGCCGGCCTTAAAAGCTCCCATTAGGTCATCACTTTGACCAAAGCTGTCCCAAGATACAATATATTTTTGTCTGGTGTTTTTACAACTTAACATGCAGGAACTGATTCATGAATGTACTGGATACAGTCGGTCGGCGTCTGATACTTTAGTCTCACTACACTGCAGTGCGCTGGCGTAACCAAGGGAATTGGAAGCAATGTATAGTCCCTTTCAAGAATCCAAGATTAGCAGAGCGCTAAAAAGTGAAAAAATCGAATTCATCATTAGCCGTATCATTTAGCAGTCATTTGCACGCGAACGATTTAAAATCATCATCATCATCATCACTACGAACTGATTAGCGTGGTATAAGTGCAAACTGCACTTCAAGAACACGTTACAACACGATAAAAACACGTAGAAACACTAAAAATAAAAAAAATAAAATAGAAATTGTATTTGTTGCTGGGCAAATTAAAAAAATAAAATGTTGCCATGAAATGCGTTTTGAAAGCCCAAAATGCGTAAAATCTCACTGAGTGAGCGTATATACGGCGCTCTCCACCATCTATATCAATCTGGTGGGAAAAGTGAAAAAAGACAAAGAAATGGAATGGGAAAAGGGAAAAAAGAAAAGACCTCAGGAGTGCCACTTGAGACAAATTCCTGGCTACGCCTACGCTGCAATGCAAGTTAGGCCTACTGCGTCTGGCATGGTCGTTAGCGGATTAGTAGTCAGTTAGTGAGTGGGTGAATGGATGAACTGCATACAGCATTGCTAGTATAACTTACTCGTCTGAGTCCATCGTGAATGCGTTTCGTTTGTCGGTGGGTCGAACGCACCAGACGATTAGAAAGTCATCAATTAGACATACGTGTAGCAGTAGAACACTGCAGGGGTTCATGTAGGCCTACTGACGTGCGTCCAGACGTCTATGGTCCACGCTAAGTCATTGCTTAATGGTGCATGCCGTCATTATAACATCTTCATTCACCAACGCGCCTTCTCTGCCGTTTCTTGCATCCGTACCGTCTTACATACCATCCTATCCGCCCACGTTTCTCTTTTGATGCCATTTGCATCTTTCCTGTGTCTACTTCTCTTTGTATTCTGTTTATTTCTGTTTTAATCCACGTCGTCGGCATTACGTTTAATCTCGGAACAAAAATTTGAAATGTAGACATCGAAAATGTTTGCAGTTGAGTTTTGTTACTGCTTCGTAAACTGTCACTGAATATTATTTTAAAAGCTGTGGCTCATTTGGCACAGTGCTATTACGTAACACAACGCTAGGTCATGGCACGAAATCAAACAACCAAATCGGGTAGACGGCGCATATTCACTGGCATGCATAAACAAGTATAGGCCTACAAGTACTCATACAGGTTATTTTAGTGTATTTTTTACACCATTTGTGTATCATTAAACTTACTTTGTACAAGGTGAAATCACGTTCATGTATCTCTAAAATTTTACTGTTCTTTACCCACATGCAAAAGATAGCCTCGGCTGATCGTTCAAAATCACTTTTTTTTGTTTTTTAAACGTTATTACTGTAAATGGTTGTAATTTTTGTGTCGTTTTTTACTTACTGGTTACTGGTGCTATTTATCCTGGATTTCGTCGTATTGACGGCTGAATTGAAAGGTATATAGACTATCTAGCCTAGGCCTATATTACATTGTACTCGGTATGTAATATGCAGGTTGGTGCCTGGAGGAAATTATCCCCATGCAATTACTGTGGACTGACGATGCATCATTCATACTATGGCGGACTGGCGGTCATTGTTTGTAAAAAAAGCGCGCGCCATTGGCGATAGGTCAGTTAGATATACCGGCGCGTTCCACCCGCGCGTGTCCTGTACAGCAGATGGTCAGATTCGGTCACTCACAGCGCATACCTGGCAGCTGGCGATCTACCGATTAATTCTATCCACTGTTATGCCGCAATTCCGCGAAACAGGTCCGCGGACGGGTTTACCATCAAACGTTTCACAAGAGAAGAAAAGTACACCTACATTTTCCAGTTAGAGATATGAAACCGATACGGTATGCTTGATACAGAAAGACTTGTGATATAAAGCGTGGACCGCTGCTGTCTCTACCATTCACGATCATCAGCCGCTGTCCAGAGTTCATAAACGCTTAAGTGTATGACTTTGAGAACAGCAGACAGCCTTCCTGCAGGTCTTCCAGGTTTATGAATGCAGTGCTGGTGCGGACTGCGTACCACGTGCCCGTCGTCCGTCCATGCTTGAATGATAACTGTCGCTGCAGCGGATCGGAATCCATGATCCACGGCGGGTCCGGCACGCCTCTGTCGGTGTAGGCAATAGGCTGGCTGCGACAGGTGCGAGGTGACAACACATTGCGTCATCGTCGTCATCACTGTTGTGCCGGCGGCGCTGCCTCCGCAACCCGCGTCCAGTTCGCCATACTGTGCCTCAGTCATTCAGTCGGTCGATCAGTCGGTAGTCCGTACTATGACACATCAAATAATTGACCGCCGCCTCTACACCAATCCCCCACCCACCGTCCACACGTCAGTCCGTGCTAACGAGATCAGTACACGCTACGCACTCGTGCAAAGGGGGCAGCAGGCTGCCCAGTAGAGAGAGTTTCGTGCCTGGTAAAAAAAACAGAGCCGGCGGACAAAAATTACAATATTTCGATTGCAATATTTCGTTCTAGAAAATCAAGTCCGATTTCAAGCCGCATTAAAGAATTATTGTTTGTTTTTTGCGTGCAATTTTCTGCGTTGTTGCCTAAGCCCAGGCTTAAAATTGTGCCTCACCCCCCAGTCCATGGGCTCCAAACGTCATCATGATCATACGCTGTTTTCACCGTGCTCATGGGCCGGTAAGTTAAACCGTCGCATGATAGGATGGTGTAAAATTTGCATTAATGTGCAGTCATTCATTCATGGTTCCTGTTCGTCCGTCTGTCCGTCCCTGCCGTACCCGCTTTTAACTCGAAACAAACGTCGCAGAAAACCGAAATTAGTTTCTAAGTTAAAAGTAAGGTTAAACTGGACTTTTTGTCATCAAGCAGTACAATGTTCAAACTGTGCTCATGCTTCTTAATTCTGTTGAGGGGAAAAACTGCAAAAAAACTGCAAAAAAGCTGCAAAACCATAACGCATCAATTTTGCAATTAAGTTCAGCAATCAAGTAGCGACTTCATGAAAGAAAAGCATACAACAAATGAGAAATTACGAAAGTCTAAAATACAGTACAGTAGATGCATTAGATGGTCGGGTGAACCAGAAACAGCAGGCTGTTGTCTAGCAAGAAGCGGAGTCATCAATCGTGACACAAGTTTGAACCAATCCAGTCCAGCCAACATACAGACGTGTAATGCATGGGTCATCTGCATATGCCGCCACTTTGTGAGTGATAATGCTGGAATTCCCCGGCTCGGTGGGGGGTCTGCGTGGTCACTCGGTGGGGGGTCCAGACCGGAAGCTGGTCTGTCTGGTGGTCAAGGCGGCCGCTTGTTACGTGCATCTGTCTGTGCGTTGATGACGAATTCAGGATATAATTCTTTCTCCGGTCAAAATTCCCCTGTCGCCGAAAATCACGTAGGACAAAGTATCCCCCGGACGAAATCCCGCTGATGTAGACAAACACGCAAAAAATTAGCTGAACAAGGTTTTAGCGAAATCACGACGTTGTGTTTAGGCAGAAGGGTGTGGGGGTGTTTTTCGGGAAACTTATGTCCGAAGAGGGGGTTATGTTCAGGGGTATTTTGTCCACTCTCCATTGATGACTGAGTCAGTGCCACAGACATCACTCGCAATTGCCGATTTGCCGACATACCGCCGAATTAGTGATGTCAAATCTGATCTGTTCGAATCGAACTTCTCGGAAATCGAGTGTGATCGATCCACTCGATCGGCGCTGCTCTAATCACGGATGTTTTGATTTAGTGCCTTTGGATTCTGTTTAGTGTGTAAATTTCATTAACTTTACGACTAATGCTGAACTCGTGACGTGGAGGAAGTGCTAGATAGCCGTGCTGCAATTTCTGATCAATAAGATTTGATAAGACGGTTCACACGGTACGAAACTGGCTAGAATCAGAAGCTATTATTCATTACTTTCGTGTAGCTATAGTCTTTAATAAAATCAGCTGTTTGCTGTTGGAGATTATCACTGACTCATCTCTTTCTACGTAGTTGCTGGCTACTGCTGCTAATCGTCTTTGGAACAGTTTGTCACAGCACGTTAAAGTTTAAATTATAGTTAAAAGCAGATTTGTGCATGTAACCCCATAAAACTTAAGATAGAAACAGACTCTTCATTTTATGTCGCCAGTTGTTACTTTCCAATTACGTCTCAATTTTTTAACATCGTACGCGCTTTTTCCCTTGACTGTTGGAAGCTGTTTGTCTGAAGCTTATCGTTTTGCACATTTCTTTAAAATTGTTTTTACCTGAGTTTCAGTCGCAATGACGCTAATTATCGCGCATGCATAGAACGCGTTGCTACACTACCTGGTAAAATAGGCTAATATTAGTTTTGGCTTCGAAATTGCGAGGCAGTGTTTAAAGTTTGCTTGATTATTTTGCACTATTCTATTGTCACACATGTATGTGCAAATTTGCGAGTACCATGTAAAACATTTTGAAAATTGGTCAGTGAAAATTGTGATAAAGTTTAATAGTTTGTTTTATTTACGGCTTTGATCGTACTTTTACTAATTCTTACACTCTGGACGTTCTTGTTGACAAGATCTGCCGACTTTATGGTGCTCTTAACAAAGCAAAGCAGTCCGTATAGATTATCGAATTTAATCTCTCACTCACGATATCGAGTCCAGTCGATATTCGGTTTTTCGGTTTTGCGCCTCACTACTGCACGTCGGCTGATGCATCTGATTGGTGATGTGTCGGCAGTAATATAAAGTGGCTAGTTCGATGCTGACTGATTGGCAATCCACTCGGACCGACCAACGCCCACGCATAAGATTCGCGTGGACACTAACTAAGCTTAGACCTAGCTGCACCTCGTTACCTTCCTGTCTAGGCCTACGTCCATTACCTGCCCACCCACCCATACCGACAAAAAAACTATTACGATTGCTCATGGCCTACATACATTAGCCAGCTAACTGCTGCAGACGTCCAGTCATTCGATTGACATTAATAGTCTGATGCTGATGGAAATTAGCTCTCCTCCAGTCTTCTTGAGTTTTTGCCGGTGTCACCGGCTCACTCACGCTATTTTTCGTTTCCCATAACATTCGGTACATTTTACAGCCACCCATTACCCATCCATGTCATCCCCACTTGTCACGTTTTTATTTTCAACGTCCCTTTTTATGAAGTTACAAAAAATCGCTACCATTTTTGCACTATTCTTTAATGTTTAACAATTTTTAAAATGTCAGACAGTTTAAAAACATCATAACGCGTTAATAAAATTTGTAAAAAAATGTTTAAACACATTTATTACAACAACGGTTTGCGTATCGCCAAGTGTGATGTAATAGAAACTTCTATCGCTTCCGCGCAATAGAAATATACTGTTATGCGGACCCTCTTCTTGCAGAGCAAGCGATTCCGTTTACGGCTACACATTTGTTCGTAGCGAGGTCTGTTTGTTGTCTGTCGTCTGTCACATTCGTGTACTCTGTTTAAACCGTTCCATTTACTTACTTACTTACTTACTTACAGATTTAGATGCTGTTTGGCAGATACACTTGTGGGTTCCAATGATACATTGTGTTAGACGGCGGTCCGTGACCCTATCCCCGAAAAAGCGGAGACTTAAGGGTCGAACCACTCAGCCAAAACATGCAACTGCAATTAAGTCGCAGCTGCTACCTGGCAACTATACTGTCGAAAAGCGATTCTGCTTTCCCAAAAATTACTCTGGTGCTTTTTGTATTTATTGTGTTGTATAGAATCGACGGAGTTCGCAAGATGTTCGATGAGTTGGATCAAGACAAGAGCGGCTCGGTTTCTCTGTCCGAGATGAAGCTGACCCTGCACAGCCTCGGTCTGAACGACAACGAGATCGAGGCTCTGGTCGCTCAGCACGACAAGAACAGAGACGGAGAACTACAGTTCGACGAGTTCGTACAGTTCCTCTGGGCCTCATGACGTGTGGCTCCACCGCCAACAAATCTGTCTCGGATCAGTGGCGTAACCAGACATGTGAATTGGCTAGATTCGCTTCCCTTCCCTCAACTTTTTTCCTTTCGTCCTCTCTTTCTTTCTCCTCTTTTTCTTTTTTTCTTACTTTTTTCCCTTTTCCTTTTCTCTCTTTTCTCTTAGAAGTAAGATTCCCTAAAATCCAGCTAGTAAGCTTCCCAGCCGGGTCTTCGAAATCGAATTTGGTGCAGGTTTAAAATATGCCGTTATATGCGATCTGGCGTCAACGAGTTTTGTTATTTTCTTAAGAATCGACTGATCAAATTGGCACATTTTGTGCAGTTTAAACGTATGCTTATGTCTTGTCTGAGAAACTGGCAGAAGGGGCTGAGACCCATGCTCCCTTAACTACGCCACTGTCTCATATATTGTACACTTAAGTTGGTCAAGTCGCATTTATTTACAAACGTATTCCGTATTTCTGCTTTTTTGTTGTTCGTCAGCATAGTCTTGTGTCGAGTGGTAAGTAACACTGTTAAAGGTTAAAAGCTTAAATGTGGTGTATTCCTCTTTTCGGGAACCCATCGCAGATTTACGGAGCCGGAGCGTCAACTGCCATATAGGATCACACAGGTAAACGCACCCAGCTTTAACCCCAGCCAGACGGGCAGGTACTCGATTTACCTATCCCGGGCGGATGGAAAACCGAGTTTACTTTGGTGTTGTCTATAATTGTTACCTGTCGGTGACAGTGTTACTATGTGATCCCATATGGCCGATGAAGCTCAGTATAGCTCTGAGATGGTTTTCTTATAAAGAGATATACGCAGCCTTTGACATTTTTATCAGCGACGTTGGCTATTGCGACGAATGATATTGCAACTTGTTCTGTGCGTCCGTATATATATATATATATCTTTTCGTCTGCCTGAAACACACTTGCACCATGCTAACGAGTGAGATGCAATTTGACAGAGAGATTTATATGGTTTTAACTAACATTGTGTATGGACGGGGAAAACCCGGTCTACCGCGGAAAGGGAAGGTTAAAGCTTCGGAATCAAAGTCATATAATCTCCATTGTTGTATTGTAAACATAGATGTACAAACGTTCCAAAAGAAATTTAAAAAGTTGAAAAAAACGTTTAAAACGTGGCGAGAATAAAAAACGTTTTAAAACGTTGAATAAAAAACGGTAGCTATGATGTAATATAAAAATTAACCGTTTCAAACCTTATTATTATTTGGTAGCCATGATGTGTTCAACTTCTTGCCTAATGCCTAATGCTGTAAGCGCAGTATACCTGGAATAATGGTTTAGATAAAGAGAACTTGATTTAATCTTAATTCAGCTGTGTGGTCGTAAGACAACAGCATTAAACTAACTAAATATGCTAGTTAAAAAGTTTTATTTAGTATATTTAAACTAACTAGGTTACTAGGTAAACTGCATCACTGTGTCCTATTAATTCGTTTCTGTAATCCCAAAAGTGTTTCACGAAGCTTTTGATGGGATTTTCATTTAAAATAAAAAAACGTTGAGTAAAATAAAAAACGTTAAAAAACGTAAAAAACGTGGCAAGAATAAAAAAAAACGTAAAAAAAAAACTTTTTTTACATCTATGATTGTAAATTGCACCCAGACCGCGTTACCAATAGCGGAATGGTCTACATCAACTTCTTATTCAACGGTACTATAACTAGCCTATGGTCGACCCAACCTTATTCGACTTCTCTTTGCTGCCCGTCTGCGTTTGCTTATACGAGTATTCCGTTTAATTACTTACCAGCGAAACAACTGTTCATGTCACATTCGTCAGTTTGCCGCATTCGATCTTACGAAAATACAGAATTTCAGCAACACAAGTTGATTTTAGCAAAACCCAATGGACCTGCAGAGCTATAGCAGTTATGGCGTCATGTCTTTGTCTCGACCCGATAGTGACACATTTAGCCTAACGTTCGGGTCCTGTAGTTTTTGCTCGCATTAATTTTGGCGATGACTGATAGTAGTGGCGGTACATTCTTAAAAGAAAGTAAACGCGTCTTATTTTTGTCGCCCTTCCCTCCCTCGACACGCGCATTGTCATGCTATTGTGTTTCGGTCGGTTGCAGTGAAAAAACATCGATTCATCATTGTTTGGTTCATTAATTGATTTCTAATAATTCGGTTATTTTCCCGACCTTTTTTGTTCATCTCTATTTCAATATTCTTTAATTCACGCCATGCATGCTCGCGTTGCGTCGTCTTACACTGGAATCGATTATATCCATCAGAAATTATCGAGTAGTTGTCCCATCTTGATGAGGCGTGAATGCAACACGTTAATCAATCAATTAGGCAATCACGCACGCTATTGGTCAATGTATTATTGTGAAATGTGAAGGTGCGCATGTGCTGCAAAATGCGAACTCCATCAGCTGCTGTTGTCAACGGCAACTTCTAGTGCAGCGACGTCTCAAGCGATGGCGTCGTGCAGCTGAGCGGGAAAGAAAGGGGGGTGGGAAACAGTTGCCCCTCTTATAAATTTCGGGCTGTCTAAAACTTGTCGAATTTTTTTTTCATTCTCGAAAAATCTTTGTCCAAAGTGCAAAATTTAGAGCTGTGTTTTTGGATTTTTTTTTGGGGGGGGGGAGGAAAGGAAGACAAACTTTAAATTTTGACCACCCACAATCTCCTATGTCGGAAATTTGCGGCTGTCTAGTCGGAAAATTGCAACTTCTTGTTCCTATACATTTTTAACACACGACGCCGCTAATCTCAAGTGCGTTCACCGTCACTGTCCGTCCGTTGCTCAAATTCTTAACTGTTATATGGTTTTTCATTCTATTGCTATAATGTATGCATAAGTTTATCTTTTATTCACTATAATTAGGCCTACCGTAGTAAGAAAAGTGATGTAAACACAATGAAACATACTAAACTGCAGTGAAAAATTCTTTTTTCCCACACATTTTACATTTGAGCCTATACCGTCCACTTGGCAAATGTAAAATCGCAGTCGACCATACCGAGGTCACTTAGTGTCAAAGTGAAATTATGTATTTTATTTAAACGATAGACGTTATGGTTAATGGGTACAGAAGCCTTATGGCGGTATAGTGCACTCGCGTAGTGGCCAGCACTTTATTGTCCCTGCATGACTGAATGTGTTTGCACTGATAAAAAGCATCCCCAGACGTGGGACAACCTTCAGGCATGGGACAACAAGAAGTCGTATTATTTGCTGATGCACAAAAACATTGCCATCATTGTTGATGTCAAAGACCTTGAGTGACCTCTAAATTAAATACTGTTTTACTATTGTTACTGTTTTTTTCAAGTTATGCAACATAGGCTAGGGATGTACTAATAGTGACAAATGCGTAGGAGTAAGTCATTTTAACCAGATAGGCCATTAATTTTTTAGTATGCAGACAGGCTATAAACAGTGGTCGAAATACGCCACATGTCATTTCTCATTTCGTCCAAAATGCATTTGGAGCTAATGCATGACGGTTTTTTTCTTGTTGTTTGTTTTAATAGGCTTATAGTTAACCTTATACGTAAGCCAGGCTAATTATTATTATTATTATTATTAATTAATCAACCAATCTAAAAATTTTTAAATGGACTAGGTAATACAAACTACTACTAGGTCTGTCCGCCAAAGAAAAATGGGTGGGGTCATTTATATTAATTAAGTGGAAGATGCACGTTGTCATGTTTTATAGAATTAACGGTTCGCAACGTGTATTTCTTGTCAAAAAACTTAGATGTTTTTGATTAGACCTAGGCCTACACTGACTCCCATCGTTAATTAGAAATACAGTATGAAAATGCCTATAGGCTTAGCCTACGCCACTGTTGTGCCATAAGCTGATTAAACGTGACATGTGATTGAGCAATTTTTTAGTCAGTCCTTCGTGCACACATATCGCGATGAGCCATCGAGGAAATGCAAAGCAGTCCGTAGGCCATTTTCGTAATCATTCCGTGTGTCTTGAGTCGTGATCTGAACTTCTTGACTTTTTACCACGCCCATTGGGTCACGGCATTGCAATAAATGCGACGTGCGATAGGCTATCACGTTAGTTACCACCCAACCAGCTATTAGTAGACCCTATACGTGTGGCTCGTTGTTATACCGTCCATAGCCGAAGAGTTAAATAACAAAAACAAAGTGAAATTTTAAAACGCAATATAAAAATACTACTGAAAATCATTCAAAATGACACGCCCAAACTCATTCCATCACATCATAAATATAAGTGGATAGTACAGCAACACGCTTTGACATTTTTGACCAGAATTAGGTTATACGGCCGTCCCAATAGACGTAAGCCGCATTATAAGTGTTGTCCGTCAGTCTCTCCGTCCGTCTGTCGTGTGGGCTTCTAATCCGAAAACAGAAACCAAAATTTGTGTAAACGTTTTTTAAGACATGAGAAATCTTTCTGCCAATTTTCAGCTCAAAAGACCAAAAGTTAGATCACACATGACGTCAAAGACATGTTTAGTCTTTTACAGAAAATCGATAATCGATTATGATTATAATTTGTGAAAAAAACCTTATTTTTTAGTCGTCTGTAGACCTACGAATTTGCCAAAAAAGTTAATACTAAAAATTTAAAACTATAAGAGTTCATGGTCTGATTGCTTTAACCTTAGTTTCGGCGTTAGACAAGGTTCTGTTCTGGCACCTTTGTTATTTGCTGTTTATATAAACGACATTGCGGAGTTATTTAGTTTTCAGCATGGTGTT
>Ga0209367_1003416_pt1 | contig 21595 bp, 13 predicted proteins | sample WorMetLIZISLAND2_FD_187412 | JGI IMG/M metagenome (GOLD analysis project Ga0209367, IMG submission 187412) | Marine gutless worms symbiont microbial communities from Max Planck institute for Marine Microbiology, Germany - Olavius geniculatus... ...
ACGCTCCCCCAGCCCCCCTATTCGGCTGGGGAGGGGGAAACCCCTTCCCCATTCCCCACCGTCTCGACGCCTACGGTGTCTCGGTCTCGTAGCCCCTGCTAATTGGGGGAGGGGGGTATCCTTCAGGGGGGATGGAAGGCCCTGGTTGTTGACATTGGGGAAAGACGAGTTACTGCAGAGTTGATTAACTGAAGTGTACAAAATTAACAAGAAAATATCGTCTACGCCATTTAAACTTATTATCAGTCTGTGCTGCTTTGATGCGAAATAAAGTATATATAAAGAAACCATTCTTAAATTCAAGCTCACGAAGCAGAGGCTTACTATTGACACGCACATCTCTTTCAAGACATCTTGGAATAGTCGTGGACACATAAAATTGTTAGGCAGCATCTGAATCTTTAAACATTTTAAACAGTAATTTGACAACCAACGTTGCTCGAAGATATCGTCAGTAGATCGATCACTAGAAGATTCGCGCGAAGACGTCGCAGCATTGAGCCTACTGAAGTTATCTCGTCATATTCTGTTACTTACTTCGTGTTGTATTCGTAGCGGAGATGTAAATATGGCTGACACGTTGCAGTCGAGGAATTCAAGTGCAGTTAGAAATTTACGCGATCGTTTAACCGCATGGGACGCAAAAACAGACGCCAAGGCACCGCTGACCGACAGACAGAAGGATGGTTTTATCGAACTTACGACATTATCAGCTAATCGACCTCTTCCGCTTGAGGTTGCTATCCACTGACGGTGTTATGGTGTAGTGGGCGTGGTCGTAGGCAGTAGTTATTGGCAATCTAGTTGATTCTGTAACATTAACTGAGAAATTTTAGCGCCGCAACAATTTTGTGAGGTCAGAACAAAGTTTTAAAATTAAGTTGAATCATGGCAAAGCAAAGTTGTGTACGATAGGTCATCCGAAACTTGTTGTGAATATTAGAAGTTAGTGTAGTTACGTATTGAATGATAAACAGTGAGCATGGTGATGTGATGTAATCTTAATATGGAATTGAACACATGATGTAGTATTTTTCTTTGGTGTAGCTTAGGTAAAAAGCGGATTGGTGAATCCATGGCTATTATGTCAGGGTTAGGGCTAGGGTTAAGATTAGGATTAGGGATAGGAATAGACTTAGAGGATGTTTAAACTAATAAATTATAGCTTAATTACATCGCTATCTGTTGCAACATCTGCATATCTGCACATCTGATTTTTACTTATAGCCCCATTAATGTTTAGAAATTTGGTTTGATGTGGTGTCGACTGTCAGTTTATTCCAAAGTCTTTTGGATTTATGAGCTTGTTGATTTAAGTTTAAACATGTTAGTTTTGCTATTAATAGCTAATTGGTTGCATTGATTTGTTGCAGCTACCTGTTGATGATTCCTCTGCACTTTTACCACATCCAACAGTGGCGTCATCGGTGAACAAAGATGATGATTTGTGGTCCATGAGTTTAGCTTCACAGAAAGTTGACCGTGTTGAAACTGCCCAGCAGCTGTTTTCATGGTTCTCGGACATAGAATCTCAGATGGAAGAAGAAGGCGAACAGCCACAGAAGTAATCAGTTATAAATATAATCTCTTTGACTTGAGATTTTGTGATTCTCAGCTAGTTCTATTTAGATCTGCTTATGTAGCATAAAGATTTGTTTGTGCTGGCACAAATAAATTTGCTTCTTGCAATTTTACTGTTTTGATTATGTTACAGCTTGTTGGTTTGTTTACAATCCTGATTACCTGGCACATTTTGTATGTAGCTAATTTCGACCGTGATTGTGTACTTACAACGTTCAGCTTGACACCTGTAATCTAAGTTGTGGCTGCTTTTCTAAATCATCTAACATTGAAACATGGCACTCTGACCTTATCAGGCTAGAAGGTCAATTTTTGTGATGTAGTAATTTTTTCTGTAGTAGTCATTAATTATATTAGGCTCTGTGTCAGAGTGAATTTTAAAAGGTTTTTGATGGATATGGCCAACCCTGTGATGATAATGGACACAGTTATCCAAGAATGTAGTGAATGTTTGTATGATTTATGACAGTTCATGCTACTATGTGGCTGTTTAGCTTAATTTATAACATCATTGGTCACATCAGTTAGTTAATTAATGCCGAGCTCGGTTACTACTCTGATTGGCGAACAGTCTCAGTATATAACCAACCATTCAGCTGAATTCAGCCAGGCCATCACTCAGTGTTTAGGTGCAGTGAGTACGAACGATAGCTGGGATGTAAACAGGCACAGGCAGTAGGCACACTTCATATTGAAATGCATTTAATTAGTTTCATGTCTGACATTATCTGTGGTCTTGCAGTGTAATCTGGGGCCAAATTTACAAAACATCGTAAGACAAATTTACGACATATGGAAGGTTTACGACAGATTTACGAAAAATGCGATTTACAAAAAATTGAATGAGAAAGTTACGAGAAACATACGACAAATTTAGGACAAAATGTATGACAGCTCATTAGCTGTCATACTACAGCATCAAGCACGCATGCAGTAATTATTTTGATTTTTCATTAGTATGTCATTTTACGTAGTGCCGTAATACGTGTAAATTGAGTTTGCAGTAACTTCAGGCAGCGAAATCGCCGCAAAATCGGTTCACTTGTTATTGTTTACATTGGTAATCGTTCGCAATGGTGGAAGCAGACGATCAGTGTGCAGCACCATGCACTGCCTGCTCAGTGACACTGCATCATGATTGGTTGAGGTCGTGGTTGAGGTCAACACAACAGCGGTTGATTGACTGGCTAATTTTAGCGACTGTGGAGTTACGACAAAATTGCGAAAGAGTTATGAACTCCTAAAATCAGCTTCCAAAATTCCGATACAACTTTTTTGCGACAATTTTATGACATCGTAACTTGTTGATTTATTACAAAAATAGAAAGAAGTTGCGAAGATTTTACAACAATTTTACGATTTTTTTACAGTGTTTTGTAAATTAGATTGCTGCTGTCTGGCTGATAGCTAAGGAACCTGACGAGTGCTGCTCTATAATGCTTGTGGTTTGGGAAGGACTTTTCGTTTTTTACTACTGCTTCTAACACTATTGCACATTGTTGAATGTGTACTATAGAGAGTTTCTGTCACGGCTACATCAGTATCAGTTGGAGTGTGAGCGAGTAGTTGAAGAAGTGGAACAGTGTCTGGAGTTCCTGACTGTGCTTAAGACTGACTACGTTCGAGTGGCTACAAAGACCAATGCCCTGCATGAGGCCTGTGAGAATCTGCTTGAAGACCAGGTCTGATATCTATGTAACTGGGTCAATGTTTAGTGTTTATGTAACTATGCTAGCGTTTGTGGAGGACTATGACTCATGCCTATGTAACCAGGTCATCACTTGTGTAACTGTGCATTTGTGTCAGTCATTGTGTGTGGATAACCAGCTTGGACATTTTAATTGATCTTATTACATAAAATTGTCTCTGATAAAAGCATGGTTCAAGTGTGGTAGAAGTCATAAAAGTGGAGTAAGCTGCAAGGCATGACTATTTTTGTGTTGCCTGTATTGCATGACTTCATAATCTTATTTTTGGGGTGGGCAGGTCATCACCGCTGTCCAGCACTGAGGTCATATCAATTTTCCCAAATCAGCAATGGATTCATAGGTTTTTCCACAACTTTACGTTTTTAGATAATTCTATAGGGCTGCATTTCAATATATTTCATCACAGCCATGAGTGTATTGTGCAATTGTATCGTGTTGATGATCTGTGTCCTGTGCTTAACATACTGGTGTGTATGTGTCCTGTGTTTTACAGACTCAGCTGGTGAATGCTGCTGAAAACATCAACAGTCAACTCAGCTACTTTAATGAGCTCGACCGCATCTCCACTGTCAGTCACTACTTCTTATTTCTTGCCTCATATTTGACATGTTGCTCGAGCTTTCTTAATCCTTACTTGGTGTAGCACCTGCTTGATTTGTGAACTAGCAGTTGTTGGCTTGCTGTTTATCTTATGTTTTTACTGGCTGTTTGGCAGTTCATTTGTTGTGTGCAATTTGTGCATTTTTCATGTGCAACAGCAGCTACTGCTGTAGCGCGTCATAGCCATCGCAATTCTGTCTGTCCATCTGTCCGTCTGTCACATGGGTGGATTAGTCAAAAATGGTGCAAGCTATGATCAAATCTTCACCTTCGGCTGCCTGGAAGACTCTAGTTTCAGGATCAGTAAAGCTGTTCCATAAATTCGAAGGGGGTTACCCCGAATGAGGGCGCTAAATGAGAGGGGGTAGGAAAAATTTGTGATTTTTAGCCGATATGGTGTTGGCAGAACGATAGGTGGCGCCCTCTAGTGAATACAAGTAAAACACTATACTTATTTAGCCACTGGTCATCTGGCGTTCTCTGGTGACTGATTTTGTTTTACTGGGCTTTTTTTGCAACTGTAGCTAAAAGCTGTACAGATGAGATCTATGGATGAAGTCGACGGATCTCTAGCATATGACGGTGCACTGCTGCTGCGCATTCCCCTTTGCATTTAGCAGGGCTTTTCTTGTTTGTTGTGCATTCTTACTTTATCTTTCATTGAGTACACTTATGTATAATAAATGAGTAGCTGTACTGCTGTTGCTGATTAGCTGTGACATATTTGTTTATGGAATATCTGTGTGCAGAAACTCAACTCCCCAACATTCAGCGTTACGAGTGAATCGTTTCTGCCATTACTTACTCAGCTCGACGACTGCATTGAATATCTAAACAAACATGTAAGTGTTATCAAAGCTGCGTTTTGGATGCTTAACGCGTTCGTGTTTGTTCATAGATAAGTATATTAGCAAGAAATTTGAGCTAATGCTCACGAGATGCACGAAAGTTTATAGCAGTTCCAGTTCACGCTAAGTTAATATGCGAATACCAAATTCTCTATCTGGATCGCGTAACGATAGTAGCATGGCGCCACCTTGTGAATGATATAGACTAAAATTGCCAAAAAATCCATGAAACCGCCTATTTTGGCATTCAGGGTCATTCAAGGTCATTGAATTTGGCGCCAATCGAGCGCCAGTGTACGACTTCCTATTCGTGATTAATAGTAACCTAGGCCCAGTCTCGCACCATTACTGAGATACAGCAACTTATTGGCCAAAAATCGCAAAATTTGCCCACCCCACTCTCATTTAGTGCTCTCGTTCGGGGTGACCCCCTTCGAATTTATGGAAAAGCTTTACGGTTCCTAAAACTAGAGTCTTCCAGGCAGCCGAAGGTGAAGATTTGATCATAGCTTGCACCATTTTTGACTGATCCACCCGTGTGACAGACGAACGGACAGACAGACGGACGGACAGACAGAATTGCGATGGCTAAGACGCACCGAAAGCAGTAGCTGCTTTCGCGCGTAAAAATGTGCTAATTTATGCACGTTGACCCAATAGTTTTAATCTTTTAATAGGTTTTGTTTTGCTGCATTGAGGCAATATACTATTTGTTTTTCGTGCTCCAGCTTTGCACAGAATTAGCATATTTATAATATACTTATCTATGAACAAACACGAACATGTTAAGCATCCAAAATGCAGCTCAAGTTTCAATTGTTTTTACGTGCAACAGCAGCTACTGCTGTAGCGTGTCTTAGCTATCGCAATTCTGTCCGTCCATCCGTCTGTCTGTCTGTCACACAGGTGGATCAGTCAAAAGCGGTGCAAGCTAGAATCACCAAATCTTCACTGTCGGCTGCCTGGAAGACGCTTGTTTCAGGAACCGTAAAACTTTTCCATAAATTCAAAGGAGGTCACCTCGAACAAGGGCACTAAATGAGAGGGGGTAGGGAAAATCTGCGACATCCAGCCAATATGCCGTTGCCAGAGCGAGATAGTGGCGCCATCCGGTAAGTACAAGTAAGACACTATAAGCTTAGTGCCTACATATTTAGTCGTATGGTGTCTGGCGCCATCTGGTGAATGATTATGTTTTACTGGGCCTTCTGTGAAACTAGCCAAAGCCGTACGGATGAGATCTATGGATGAAGTCTGCGCATCACTAGCATACGATGGTGCACTGCTGTTGCACGTTCTTTTTGCATTAGTAGAGCTTCACTTGTTATTTACAAGTCATATTGGTCTGATTTGCTTACTTGCCATGTTTAGAACTTTTTAAGATAAGTAAGCTTTGCATATACTGATTTGAATGACAAATTGGAGGCAAGGCCATCTCAGCCTTACATCCCTCTGGGGTAGGTAAAACAAGTAAGTAAGTTTCCTGTGAGGACACTGCACTTTTGCATTAGAACTTATGTACTGTCTGTAGATGTTTAATGGAAATCTGTTGAAGACCATAAATTGGCCGGTGAATAGCATAGTTTGTGCTTGCCGCTGTAACGCGAGGCTCTTACTGGAACTGCTGCAATTGACTGATTGAAAGAAGTTGATGAGTTTAAAAGCTAAAAACTGGCTCTGTACAATGCATGGAAAATGAAATTGCAGTGACTGGTGATTGGGAAGGTAGGTAGTTGTTATGTATACTGGCATAGGTAAGTTATGGTATACTGCGTGCAGGTGGTAAAAGTCAACAAAGGGGGTGAGTGGATGTGTGTTTCAACATGCAGAATAATTGTTCATCAATGTTGTACAAGTGCAGACTTGTTCAGATGTGTCAAATTATATGATTGTTTAATTACTGAGACAGAATACTTGAATACAGTGTGAAGATTCAGTGAAAAAGTATAATGCCTGGTACTTGGCAGTGTGTTTGCATTTAGTCATGTGCATGAAACAGAACTAAGAGTTGAAGAACTAAAGAGCAAAATGTGTGAGAAATAAAAGGTAAGTGATGCAAATGATTCTGTTGATGATGATGTTGGCTTGTTCATCTGTAGGCTCAGTATCGTGAGTCCAACGTTTATTTGGCAAAGTTTCGGCACTGCCTGTCCCGTGCTTTGTCATTACTGAAAGCCCATGTGTTTAATATTCTACATCAATCCACACAACAAGTACTTCCAGCCAAGGTATGCCGCTGTTGCTGCTGCTGCTGATGATGATTCATTTATTATTTCTGCCATAGAACAGGCCCATTTAAAAATGCCCCCTATCCAGAATTTTCAAATGGGGGTAGGCCCATGGGGGATAATTTGACTTCATCTGTGGGCCATAAACAGCATGCCATTAACACATTTTTATGGATTTCAAGTTTGAAAACCACATCTATTGATAAGATTCTTGGTTGTTTTTATGCTGTGTTTCTTGGTTCCGGCCAAGGGGGAAGGGTTAACAGGAAGAGTGTTTGATTAATCCATCAACCCATTTTCACTGTGGGTTTGAAGAAGGCGGAGGTTATGTGAGCTATTGGTGTTACAGTTGTCTGCTGTATGTCAGCTGGATAATTTAAAAATTTTATTGGATTTTGATGAAATTTTGTGGATGGGTTGGACATTGAGTATGGTAAGAGGAGGAACTGGTTTAGCTTTAGTGGCGATTTGGAGTGATATTTACGGTGGATTCCTGATCAGAATCCAGGATTTTTTGCCATCAGGTAGCATGATATGAAGTGACAATTTTCAGCAACTTAATGAACGGATTCTGTTGAAATTTTACAGTCACATTTTACAGTGTCAAAAGTGGCCCAAGCATCGGCTACCAAAATTTTGGTGGCAGTCTAATTCAGGATCTGGATCTAGGTTTATTGAATCGTAAGTAGGGATTTAGTTGTCGACAAATTGGGGCATGTTCTCTGTCCCCATATAGCCGAGTTAAGTAAACGCAACTTTTGAGTGGCATTTGTACAATCAGCCATCAGCAAGTAAGGCAGTGCTTGTATGTGTTAAATGTTGTTATCTGTGTCAAATGCAGCAGCAATTTGTACACAGCATTAAGCTGCCTGATGAGGTATGTCTGTCAGTCTGTCTGTCTGCTGGTATAACTGCACTGACACACTAGCTGTTTTACAGAGCTGTGGTTAATGCCATGCCACACTTGGCTGTTGTTGGTGGTGCACACGGCTGGTCTAACTCTGCAGTAATAGTTTTACGTCACATTTGTTGTTTTTGAGGTTGAAGGACTTGTTCTGTTAATGCTTTGCTGTGATGCATAGACTGTAGTCTTCTGCTGTTGCCTTAGCATCAGCTTTAACCCTTTATCACAGAGATGTTACTTTTATTGCATCATGTCACCTTTCAACAAAACAAGGTTTTACATGTCTCAGAGCTGTTGGCACCATTGGATAGCATGCACATACGTTCATGAGGAAGGCTAGAACTGTTTAACAGCTCAAGGAATATATTGTCGACAGTTTTCTTCGGGCATTAGTCAGTGATATTTGGCCTGTAAAAAAGAAAGAAAATACAAATATGAAAATACAACCTCTTTGATGTTAATTTTGTCATTTAATTTCCAGTTTTCACAGTACAGCTGCTCATTTTGTTCCCACACTGATGCTGTTATGTTACTGGTGATCACTTTCCAATTTTTCACTCACATTCTGTTCCTCAGTAGCTAGTGGTGAGTTAATGATTACATTTTTGAGATGTAACATAAGCTGACAATATTGCTAGGGTGTAATGTTTTAGCAGCCTTATGTGTATTATTCTCGCATCTCAGTTATTGTTGTATGTTTGGAAGCCTTTTTATTTGCCTTTTAGTGTTTTGTTTTCATGTTAGTTTTGTGTGGAAACTGTTTCAGATTTACAAACATTTTTATAGTGATATATTTGCAGATACAATTTAGTTTGCAAGAAACATGAAAAAAATTCAAGAATGTAGACAGACCAAACCAGTGATGATGGTAATTGAATGCAACTAGTTTTGGTGGTACTTCAGAATAGCATTTCATCAGCATTCGACTGTGGTGTGAAATTGAATTAATTGGTAACTGACTAAGTGTTTTATTATAAATGTTTTATTACATCTCGAAGTACACTAGGTCTGAAGTTGAAAGGCTGCATGTAGTTAGAGAATTGTGGGAGGTTAAGGGAATAATGTGTCAATTGCTAATGCTTAATTTTTTGTTTTAGTTCAAAGTTGCACTGTGGGATAGGAATTTATTTTGTCTTTAGTCCATGTTAAGTTTGTTTTATATTACCAGTACTTTTAGCACAGAGGATTGCTGATTTCTGTTGCAGCTGTTTCCACGTGCTTGCATATTTTATTGATATTATGATCGTCAGACGAATTGTTACTTTCTGTACCTCAGATGGTGCTGCTAGCACTGTTGGTGAAAGCCTTTGGCACTAGCGCTTCTTGGCCTGGAACTCACTGTCAGCTGTAGATTTGCTGAACTTTTAGCTTTTTTGAGCCATGTTTAACATTTGAACTGTTTGACATTGCCTGCAGTAAACGTTAATGCTCAGCCTAGTCTTTGCCATTATGTGCTTTTGATTTGTTTGTTTTGACCTATGGTGATTGATTAATTGATTGATATTAATTTATCTACACCATGTTCCAAAATTAGCGCCTTCTCTTGCTTCAAACATGTGCTTAATGTAACATCATTATGACGTCAAGAGTTTGTTTACGTTAGGCTTATGTTGAGTACATTGTTAAATTGACAAAAGCATCAAGCAACAACGTACCCGTCTTAGACCAAGAGCGTGCGTTTAGGCCAAAGGTGGCCGGTTTAAGCTCAGACTTTGTTTTTTAGTTCAGAATGATTGTCTCCATGACTGTTTCAAATTTTGTAAATATTTACCAGGTATTAACGATTTCACACTAACTTATCTATAGGGTGCTGCTAATTTTGAGACATGGTGTAGTTACAGGTTTGATTAAATTCAACATCATGTGTCATCAGTCCCGAGGTAATCTCCTAATGTATTTACCATGTAAGCAGTTATTTGTCATATCGCTACCACAATTTGCCATTCATGTTTCATTCTATCTCTCTATATCTCTGTTGCTGTGTGTGATGGCAGGAAATCGTTGGTCCCCTCGATGACGCGTTTACATTGTTTTATGGTAAATTCCGCACCAATGCTCCGCGGATCAAATCTCTGGTGGAGCAGGTGGAACGAAGAGTCGACAAAAGTCCCGAGTATGTTATATCTATTGTACTTAATTCTAGCTCTGTCCTTTCTGGTTAGTTTTATCATCATAGTCAGTGTTGATTCCACCAAAGACAATGTAGGGATGGATAAAAATTGGGAAAAATGTAAGTCTGAAAATAAAATTAAGATATTGCTAAACAGAAACATTCAGGCACAGAGACAAAATGAACATACACTGTGTCCGGTAAAAAAACTGACTCCTAGACGTTGTGCAGTAAAAATGTCAAATTTGAACAAATTTTTATTGCACAATGTCTACGGGGTTGGTTTTTACTGGACACAGTGTAGTACACAGTTTGGCATAATTAGTGGCACCGTAGTGCCAAATTGCCAAACTCACTTACACTGTTTTTGGGCACAAAAAATTTTTAGAATTAAGAATGGATGATGCTGCATAAATGCCATTAAGTTTGCCGATCTAACTACCTGTGTTTACCTTGTAATTTCTGTGTTGGAATGACATAATTAATATTAACGATGGATTGACACTACTGCATCTGTGTGCTAATGCTGTGTGTGTGTCAGATATGCTCAGCTATTATCAGACTGTCATCACTGCTACTTACAGCAGAGGTTGACTCTACTATCAGCCAGTGTATCCAGCGCTATTAACGATCTTGTCAGCCGACACAGTCGAGACCACTGTGCACTGGTTTGTACTGCGATCTTCTTGCATCTGTCTCTGTTCTCATTAGCATAAAAATAATTTTAGTAGGGCTACTACATAATGACCTATCTGTAAGCCTGATCCTGAAGACAGGAACTTGGGATTACAAATTTCTTGACATCATGTCTCAGAACTAAGAAATTAATGCCAAGATTGGTGATTCTTGTTATGTGTTCTGTGTTATGCAGCTAGTTGTATGTTGTGTGTGCTGGCAGTTGTAATCTATACAGTTAGGAGTACATTTCACAAGGTAGTGTAGTGACACGGTCTATTACACGATGTTACCAGGTCCGAAGCGGCTGTGCTTTTATGATCCATATCTGTGAAGATGAGCACCAACTCTTCTTTCATTTCTTTACATCTTCGACACCACTCTTAAAGTTAGTAAAGCATCATAATTCGATTTTAGTGACTCATGTAATAATATCTGTTTTTTTCTGGTTATTTCTATGCTTTTTTGCATTGGCAGTAACAGTACTAGAAGCTTTGTGTTTTTATGTCGGTCGCATATTTATATGCAATGTTGTTTTTGCGGTATATATGCCATGCATTGTTAGATTTTCACCAAACTTTGTATTGCATCTTGGACAAAAGACAAACTGATAAGTTTATAGAGACAAGGTCACATTGCATAATTTTCACATGTATCAATTTTATAAGTTTTTACAATTTACATTTGTCATTTGTACATTTTTCCTGTGTTTACTAGATTATCTTATTGGAGAATGCTCAAGAAATGCCATGATAAAGTTTGAGTTTTGTTGTATTCTGAAAAATAACTTTGCACAGTTCGAGCCTTGGGAGGCCTATATAAGGGAATGGCTTTTGTGGCTAGATGAGTGAACACTGTCAAACAGAACTGTGCTTATTAGTCAGAAATGTTGTGATGACGTTTTGGTTTGTGGTTTGTGGTTTGTGGTTTGCAGTCAAACACTTGAAAATCTGTGTACAAACTTATACGATGCTCTGCGGCCACTAATTATTCACATTAACCACTTGGAAACACTCTCCGAGCTCTGCAGCATACTCAAGGTTCTACTGCTCTCCTGCCATCAATAGTTGTAGTTGTATTCATAGTCGTAGAAGTGTCAGTAGTAGTAGTAGTAGTAGTAGTAGCTCATCATTTACATCAACCACCTGAAAACACTTGCCAAGCTCTGCAGCATATGCAAGGTCTGTAGTCAGGCCCATCGAGAGGGTGGGGTAGGAAGAGTAAGCTACCCCAGGCCCTGCAATATTTCGGGGGCCCTGCCGTTGCTCGGAAATGAAAAAAGTACATCAGAATGCATCATTTTGAAAAGAAAAATTCACAAATTTCTCCCCAAAGGGGCCCCGCGAAAATGTCAGGGGTGTTGGCCCCCCTGCGAGAATGTTTTCCCGGGCCTCCCTGTGGCTCTCGACGGGCCTGTTTGTAGTAGTAGTCATAGTGGTAGTAGAAATTTTGTGATAAATTTACGACTGTTGGAAATTTTAGCTTGTTAGCGATACAGATGCTAGAAATTGATCTGATTAAGTTACAACTGAGTTCGCTGTTATTGCGATTTCATTGGAGTTGATTATGTCATTGTCTGGCCATGCTACATTTGTCATTTTACAGGTATTTGTGTTGTATTTCAGGTTGAAATGATGGAAGAACACATACAGAACAACAGTAAGTTATACTATGTTAGTTTTACTTACTTATCATTTTGTTTCATTTTTTGAAATTAAACTAATGACAGATATGTGTGGTGACACCATCTCTAAGCCAGAAGATCCATTACATGTGATTAAGTAGTCATCAATTCTGGAAATGTTAGGTGTTGAGTTATTTTTAATTGTATGTAGCTTGTCATGGGAACTTGTCTCAGAGCACCACCTGCCATGGGTCTTACCTGCCACCAACAGAGGTGAACGTGCTCTGCCTCAACTCAAGCCAGGCAGGCTAACACTCAATTTGCCTAGGCTACTGGAGGGATGGAATGCTGAATTGACTTTTTCGGTTGTAATAGTTACATTGTAAATGTAACATTGTAATTAGTGATGATTCGATATATCGAAAATAACGATATGTCATTTTCGATATCGATTTCTCGTATCATATCATTGAAAAAATATTGATTTTTTTCGATATATCGCAATATTATTTACACATCACGTAATTTTTGATATATCACGATATTTTACACCGGAAGTTTATATTCTTATTACTGCATTGCCGAGATAACGTGTATAAATGGAGAAAACAACAAACTAACTGAAGCATACTAACTAACTATAGTGTCGTAATTTAATGACACGACAATCTGTAGTTAATTTTAAAGTTCACTGACACATTTTATTATCTACGTAAATTAAACTGCCTTGCTGAACATTCACGTCTTGTTCTTGTGCTTGTATAAGATTTACATACTTATCGTTTTTAAAATATCGATATCAGTATCGCGATATTTTCAAAATATCGTATTGATATCATATCGAAATTGAAATCCTAATATCGAATCATCACTAATTGTAATGCACCACTGTCCTTATTATTTTGCACGGTACCTTATAAATGATTACAACCATGATGATGATGTTGATGGTTGGTAGCATGTTGAGATGGTTTACCTGCCCATGTGCACAGACAGTCGGCCATCCGAGTAGTAACCGTTTGATAGCGACAAGACCGGGAGTGCAACGCGTGACCTTTTGATCACAAGTCTAATGTCTTACCATTACACCATGACACTACCTGCATGTGCTATGTGCTCTGTGTCAGGTGTACAGTTGGCAGCATTTGACGTGATCTGTGCTCAGATGCTTCAAGATGTCCAGGAACGATTAGTCTTCCGCACTCACATCTACATCCGACAAGAGATACTCAACTACAATCCAGCCAGCGGTGATCTCGCTTACCCCAGCAAGCTCGAGATGATGGAAGTAAGTCTGTCTTTTACGGCATTTATTATTCATTGCTCCAACATGCCTTCTGTTTCTAAGGGAATGACGTGCAATTGATGAAATTGGCCAATTTTGTCGGCCCAAAAAATCTGCTATGTGTCGTGCTAAAATAGGCCAGTTTTATTGTCTAGCATACACTGCATTCTGTTCTTGCCAAAAAATGAGTAACTTTTTGCTTCGCGAAAGCAGCTACTGCTTTCAGCGCGTCTTAGCCATCACAATTTTGTCTGTCCGTCTGTCTGTCTGTCACACAGGTGGATCAGTCAAAAGCGGTGCAAGCTAGAATTACCAAATCTTCACTGTCGGCTGCCTGGAAGACTCTAGTTTCAGGAACCGTAAAGCTTTTCCATAAATTTGAAGGGGGTCCCCCCGAACGAGGGCACTAAATGAGAGGGGGGTGGGCAAAATTTGTGATTTTGGCCAATAAGTCGCTGTAACGGTGCGAGATAAGGCCTAGGTTACTGTTAATCGCTAATAGGAAGTCATACACTGGCTCTCGATTAGCGCCAAATTTAATGACCTTGAACGCCATAATAGGGGGTTTTATGGATTTTTTGGCAATTTCAGGCTGTGATGCAAGTCTATATCATTCACAAGGTGGCGCCATCGAACTATCGTTATGCGATCCAGATAGAGAATTTGGTATTGGTATATTAACATAGCGTGAGCATCCAAATTTTCAGCTAAACTACTGAACTGGAACTGCTATAGGCTTTCGCGCATCTCGTGAGCATTAGCTCAAATTTCTTGTTTATATGAGTGAACACTCAACAGATTTGATGTCACAGTATCTTGGTGTTTGTTTACTAGTGGGATATTTATATTTATTTAGTTATTTATTTTGATGTTGTTTTATAATATTTATTTTGTTTTTGTTCATTTGATGCATAGCAAATAATGCACTTGCAGGTGTTATCCTTCTGGTCTGCTGTTGTGCATTTGTGAAGCTGCTTTGTGAGAAACAGGCTCTGTGTATTGTTGAATATTGTTTGCCCTAAATATCTGCAGTGTTATTAGTAGAAGTTGAGTCAGTCATTGATGTCTGTAATCGCAGAGCATTGCTGAGAAACTTCGAGCGGAACACGCCCAGCGGCAGAAAATGTCTACAGCGGTGGGTTTTTTCCGGCAAAACTCGACATCGTCCATCCAATCAGTGACGAGCATTGAAGTGGCTGAGATTACGCAGACTGCTCGCAATGCTGAGGCGCAGATAGCTGAGCTGGCGTCTCACTCTACTGATGAGGACAATGCTAGACTAGTGGCCTCGTCTCCGCAACCCAGCAATAACAATGCTAGCGTCAATGATACTGAGCATGCGGTTGTGTCAACTCCTGATGGAAGCATCCGACCAGTTGCACCATTCATTACCATTCCACACGGTTAGTCATACATGTATACATTTAGCATTTAGCATTACACCGTTTACTTGTAAACTATAGAAGTTTTATCAAATTACAGCCTTTATTTACTGATTGATCAACGTTTTGGAAATCACTTTTGCTTTTTTGAAAATTATGAGGGTCGTTCCATAAATAAGTTGCAAAATGGCGCCATTTTATTGACTCTTAAAATAGGAAAAATTTGAAATATACGTTTTGTAGAGAATTTAATTCTGAGTACTTGCTATGAGTCTTATTACGATGACATTACCACTGAAATCGCCCCGAACGAACAGCATGCTGTTATTGTTTTTTGGGGGGGGGCAAAAAGACTTCATGCAAATCCGATTCACTTTGAGATGCATCCAGTATGAATTTACATGTTTTATGAAGCCAACAGTAAACGCTTGGTGGTAGAAAATGCTAGTTGGGCAGAAATTTGCATCAGGTACTGAGGTGCAATCACTGTTATTCAGTGGCTTGAACAGCAGCAAACATCATTCTTTGCATCGGGAATTCAGAAACTTGGTGACAGATGGGATATAATGTTTGAATGAAATCGGACGATATGTTGAGAAATGAAACAATTATGTTCAACATTTAAAGATGAAACAATTACTTGTTCAGATTATTCGTTTTTTTCTCGTTCCTGTGCTGTTTGTTATTTGTGAGTTATGATAGATTTCTGACAGAGAAAATAATACACAAGTAGACTGTGTTCTATTAACTGATGACCTGACAGTAATAATGTCATCATTAAAAGAATTTCAGCGAATGTTCTGAATTAAATTCCCTACAAAATGTATATTTCAAATTTCTCCTATTTTAAGAATTACTGGAATTGCACAATTTTGTAACTTATTTATCTAACGACCCTCGTATTCGCAATTTAATAAATGAACGTTGTAAATGGTTACTGTATTAATCTAAAAGCTTACTTATTACTTAGGGACCCATGACCAGCATTGTCCAATAACAGCAATGTTTGTTTTTTTTTCAGTAGCGTAACTGAGGGAGGTGTACAAGAATGCATGAAAGTTAAGTTTAATTCGAAAGCAAACTGTTATCATTGTCAGCCAATGAAAACTGATTGTTAGCTGTTAGCTAACTAATTAATTAACCAAAAGAGTGAGAAACCAGCCCCGAATTGTGTAATGGTTTATCTGCATATCTGTATGTATATGTATGCACATAGAGGCTGGTAGTAACATGCCAATGTCGCCGGCAGACCTGCACGGCATGTGGTATCCAACTGTTAGGCGAACGCTCGTCTGCATGTCCAAGCTGTATCGATGCATCGATGTAAGTCTGCATGCAAACCTGTATAGTAAAAGTATAGTAAGCCTTTATAGTAATAGTGTATGACAATCTTTATGGTGCTGTCCTTGTGCTGCCGTTGTGAGAGGTCATTTGGTTCATTTGACAAATTTAGGATAAGCACCAGGCACACCAATACTACTATACTATACTAATCAAATTTATAAAGCGTCATATGCGGAGCTACAGAGCTTTGGACCAAGCGAATGAGCCTCAGCCTCAGATGAGCTTAAACTGGGATTATGTTTAATGAGAGACAAGTCATAATCATCATCATCTTATTTATTTATTTATTTCAGTTTGTCAACCAGCACAAATAGCATGCATGACATTTGAATAACAAACAATATGAGGATATACTGGTCGAATGCCAACACAGGGTTATAAAAATATAAAAACCTCTTATGTGTAGCCAAAAAATATGATAAATCACCATGATAATAATGAGTGCATATAGGACAACTATTTTGAGATTGGAGCATCATTTGTCTAACAGAATGTTATGACTATAATTGCTAAATCAGCTCTACCCATTAGTTATGTTAGTCATTGTTTGGTGTGCATTGTAGAAGGCAACATTCCAAGGTCTTTCACAGGAAACTCTGTCACTATGCATCCAGTCTTTAATTAGGGCCAGTGATATCATCTCTAAGAACCAGGTTATTATCACGTTATCATTACACCCAACTAGTGAGTGTTTATTATAAGTAACTTGGTAACGATGTGCTGTTGTCAGTTTGGATTCAGTACAAGACATACCATGGTGATTGCAGGAAATATTAAAGTATTGCTTTTTATCTATTTAGTTTAGTTCATTTCAGTTTAGTTCAATTTGTTCAATTTTTTTATGTTGCTTATGGACTTTATGAAAATTTTTGTTCTATATTGCTTTTGAGTTTATTGTGCACATATGTGATACTGCTTAGATTTAGTGTTTAGTGTTTTAAAATTTGCTAAGTGGTTTCATTCAGGTCTATGTAGGAGGTGCTGTTCAAAATTTTGTGGTTGATGTCCATTTTTGTGTGTATCTTGCAGCTATCAGCCATTTTGTCTGACTGAATGTCATGGTTTGAATAAGTGGATAAACTTTTTGTCCGTGTTTGTCTGCGTTTTAGATGCCGTTAGATGGACAGTTGTTTCTCATCAAACATCTGCTCATTCTCAGAGAGCAGATCGCTCCGTTCCACATCGACTTCGCTGTCAAAGAAATGGCTCTCGACTTCAGCAAACTAAAAAGTCTGTGAGCCTGCTGCATTTTTTAAATACTGCTTAGATACTTCATTTGGCTTCGCTGTAATTTTTTTCAGTACGTTGCACAGAGTGTAGATAATTTGCCTGTTCTGTAGAGTTGACATTTATATTAGTAGACTGATTAACTGAAATTAGTAGAGCTGGTGATTGACAGGGAATTAACCTGTTTTTTGCCTGTTCAAAATTTTTTTTATGTCAGTTAGGTAAATTGAGTTCCAGCCCGCATGGTTGGGGTTAAGGCTTCACCTGTGTTCACTTGTGTTTGGTGCCATGTAACGCTATGTAATTCCATATGGTAGGCGATGCTCCATAGCTTTGAGATTGGTTTTGTGTAAGAGCTATACTCACCCTTTAACCATTTTAGCCTTTAACTGCCTCTGTCACCAAGCAGTATAATTTGGTACCGGCTTCATCGCTGGGACATAAACAGGCACACCGTGCGAATCACTGGCCCCGTATCCGTGGTCTCGCAGTGTAAAAACTGGTGTTTGGCTGAGGACCTTAGGAAACGGAGATCAGCACCACCCTATGGGCTGTAAGGCTCGGGAAGGACTTTACGTTTACGTTTTTTTATACTCACTCTCTAACCATTTTAGCCTTTAACTGCCATGAATTGAATACAGTGTGCATTGTGCGTTATGTAGATGCTGCATTCGAGCTGCTGAGAGCACGTTCGAAACTGTTTGCATTCAACAGCAACAACGCTGTCCTGCAGTTCCTGCTTGATGTAATTATATTTCCATTTTTTGACATTTTATTGCTTTCAGTTGACACTTGTTTCGTCATGTCCAGCCATCTCTGTCTGTTACAAAGATATCTTCTCAGCTGCTCAGTTGCTTCTAGTGATAGTTTTATGGCATGTATGAAGCCGTGTTGGATCACACAGTGTTTTTTTGCCCTTCTTTAACCCCAGCCAGGCAGGTCGGTACTTAATTTACATACAGCAGAAGGATGGAAGGCTGAGGTCAGCTGGGTTTTGCAGCCATGATGCAGGCCAGCTGCCAGCTATATATTGTGCTTTGTTGTTCTGCTGTCTGGATGATATAAATTACTGCTGGTGATGTGTTGAAATGCAGACATCAACTACTCTGTGTTGTATCATGTATCAGGGCACGCCGGCTGTGATGGAGACGTACGTTGACTCTAAGAAGGAGGTCGACAGTCATTTGAAGAGAACCTGTGAAGACTTCATTCGCAACATTACTCAGATGTTTGTCGGCTCTCTCACTGACTTCCTTACCAAGGTTCATGTTCAGTCTTAGTGCACAGTACTTTGCATACATTAGACATATGTGTACAATTTGCATAGCAATGCATTTACATATTATTTGTTTAAATATCCAGTGCAACTGTGCAACTCCAGATGAGTATTTTTGGAGCGTACATTCTCTTATTAAAAGAATTTTACGATATTCATTGGTCAACGCTCTTAATGGTCATGGCAGTCTCTAAGAGCTTTTTACAACCTTAAGCTCGGTCACGGAAGTGCACTGGACCCATGTTGTAGCTTCAGCACTGGAAGGTTCATTGCAGTCTTACGCCCCGCAGGTAAAGGTAAAGGTGTGCTGAACTTGACACTTTTTCTAGCCAACGTTTCGAAACTTTTGACATATCACTTGCCTTTGTGCCACCAACTGTCGTTATGTTGTCAGTGCTCATAAATAGTTTTGCTTATTGTCCCACTGTCTGATAATAATGATATTCTGTTTTGTATATCACCATAATGATTGTCACATAGGCTAAAGTAATAGCAGAGATGACAGAAGGCACGGGTCACGTGGTACTTCGTCAGCAGCCGTTTGCAAGTGCTGAGAAGTTGCGTGACATTGTAGCCGACACTTACCGACAGCTGAAGCAACGTCATGTCGACATTCAGCGCAAGATGTCACTCTACCTCGCCAACAGCGACACTGAATTCATCCTTTTCAAGCCAATGAAGGTCATTTTCTAAGTTACTCTAGAATTTATCACATACAAAAATACAGTCGATGAAGTCAGCGAACTTTATGGTCGTGTTCAGATGATTGATAAAATTGGTCGATAAAATTGGTGAATTGTAGTGTGCAGCCAATTTTATCACTCGTATGACACTATCTTAATGCGTACACAGCAGCAGATATAAAGATGATACCTGCATTTTCTTTCATCTGATGAATGAAAATAAATATTCTTGAATAACTAACAAAATAAATATCGACTAAAATGAATAGTTATCAGCTATATGTAAACAAGCACTGATGTAATGTAAAAACATCTGTTGGCTGATACAAAAGACAATTCTATCAATTGTACATCATCTCTTCAAGTCACTGAGAGCTCTTGGAACATGCCTGTGTTCATGTGTTCTTCATTCTGCTATTGTTGCAAGCACCTAGCTTTGGTGTCATTTTTAGTGCTTTCGTGGCAGCTTATCACAGTGAGTGGTCTGTCTGTCCATCTGCAAGTTGCCTCACATGTTCGCTTATTATCATTTCAGAAACACCTTTGAAGATATTCTGTTTTGAGTTATTCTTTGTCATCATGCCAAATGCCTTATTCAGTATTTTTGCTTTTGTTGCTTCTTAAATTAATTAATTTATGTCGATGTTTAGGCGAACGTGATTCAGAGGTTTCAGCAGTTGCATCGACTGTTGGATGAACATTACACAGATGAAGATCAACTCATCATCGCTGCTCCCACCACTGAACAGGTACCGGATACTAAGCGGGTTAAAACCCATCTCATAGCTATAGAGCATCTCCTGCAGTATAAGGTCACACAACAGTGTTATCTGTCACCTGACGCATATGAACGTGCAAGATGGTTTACCTGTCCACAGACGGACACCCATTCAAGTAGTAATCACTTGATAGCAACCTAATGGAAATGGAACCCACGATTTTTTGTCGTGAGTCCAATACCCTACCATAATGCCACCAGCATTTCTCAGTGTCAATATGAACTGTTTTGGTTGTGTCAGGTGAGTCTGCTACTTACCGCAGTACACAGTCGACCTACGACTACGACAACAACTACAACTGCTGCTGCCGTAACTACCACAGCTACTACAACAATCACGGCATCTACAACAACGACTGTTCACTAGCCATTTCAGACGTAGACAAATTTGTCGTTACGGCTGCCATGTGTATTGTCTAGGCCTGGGTTTCAGTTGTCTTTTTGTGTTGTTGATATTGCAATGAATTGCAGACTGCTTTTAAATATTTTCTGTTATCCGTTCATGTATTTTTGCTCAGTTCCATTTTCATGCATTTGTTATGCGACTGGAATTGTAGTTTTGAAACTCAATTCCCCAAATTTGGGACCCCTTTTTTAAAATTTGGGTATGCACATATGCCCAAAATTTGGGGCATTTTTCAGCAAGATTAAAACTGAATGATATATCAACAGTCAGATAATGGTGTTACAAACTACGATCTGACCTGCATATGGTGGCTTAAATTGGTGAACTTTCACAGTTGGCTGAAAAATGGTTAGAGTTTGGACGCACATTGTGAGTCATGTAGGGTTACCATTACGCCATGCAGTCAACCAACTTCCGGTTTTAAATCGTTGACGTGACCTCAATGTTTGCTTGTTATACACAGTTTTGTTGTGTGCAGGTGGGCAATTGCCATGATGCTACTAGTTATATACAGCTCACCATGTCAGATGTTATTCATTACGCCGGAGATTACTGTAGCTTCACATGTGATGTAGCAACTGTTGAGGTTGTTTGTCATCACTGTACGAAAGTGCACTTACTTTACCGTGCAACCAGCTGCTTGCGAATTGTCTTGTACATTGGAACTAGACTGTGTCCCATGAAAACGTCACTATTTTAAAAATTTTTGTGATGTCTTTGTTGGATGTCATCTGATTTTGCTAAGTTGTAACAGGAACATAAGCCAGGAAATTTGAAACAAACACATTTACACAGCCCACCAAAGCTCATTAAATATGTGTACACTATACCTTGTAAAAACCAGCAATGATTTTTATGGCATGCAGTAATCTTACAGCATCAAATATAAGGTCTCCATAAAAAGTCTAATTGTCATATCAGATAACTGTCAATCA
>Ga0209367_1003417_pt1 | contig 21592 bp, 11 predicted proteins | sample WorMetLIZISLAND2_FD_187412 | JGI IMG/M metagenome (GOLD analysis project Ga0209367, IMG submission 187412) | Marine gutless worms symbiont microbial communities from Max Planck institute for Marine Microbiology, Germany - Olavius geniculatus... ...
GACATATATATATATATATATATATATATATATATATATATATCGTCGCAATAAAAAATTCATACGATTGTTTAAGATATTTAAATTATGGGGAGCTTACACGATCCAACAAACGTCCAGCAAACTTTCAGCAAATACATTCAAAATACACGTGCTAATGCTGGACGTTTGCTGGACGCTTGTTGGAAGTTTGTTGGAAGTTTGCTGGACGTCTGCTGGATCGTGTAAACTCCCTATTAAGCTTTAGAACCTCATAGGGTTTTATAGTCGCAAGCTAACAAAAAGGTTTCTTCGATTTTGGGTATGTTTATATTTTATTTTATGAAACAGTAAAAAATCACATTTTTTCATTCATGCTGATCAATTTGTGAATCAGTCAGTCGACCAGTTGATCAATTAGTCAAATGCTCCAGTCTTGTCTTGGATTAAGTAGAGATGTGCGCCTACAGAAACTGATTAGTCGCACGAAAATATCTCCTGTCGGCTTTTGTACTCGGAAACACGAACGTGTTTAGCTTGGTGTTGGTTATATACCGAGATCATTTATCTGTTCACAGACAATCATTCATCAAAGTAGTAACCAATTGATAGCGACCCGACCGGACAGTCGAGCCCACGAGTGCCACGACCTTTAGATTGCGAGTTCGACATCCTAGGACCTGACTTTATGCCAACAAGCCACCACGCTGCAGTATACTGTTCATGAAGAGGTTTTGAGTGAAGCTCAGTCAGACTTTAGAAGTACCATTGATCAGTTATCCACACTCCGACGACTGTCAGAACTATACTGTGAATTTGAAAAATCTTGTATATCTGCTATGTAGACTTTCAAAAAGCTTTTGTTAATGTCTGAATAGCTGGACTGTGACACGTCATGAGGTACTTGGGTTACGATGACAAGATTTTCAGGATCCTGGAATCTTTATACACAGATACAATGAGTGCTGTCAGAGTGTATGGTGGTCTATCTACAGCAGTTGGGGTGTTGCAGGGCCGTGTTCTATCGCTACTGTTGTTCAACATCTTGTTGCAGGTTGTGATGATGCTAGCATTGAAGAGAATGACATCGGGGTCTGTGTAAATGGCTTTGTCATCTCGAATCTCCGATTTGTAGACGATATCAGTTTGCTCTCTGAGAGTGACCTGTGACCATGGCCTACAGCTGATAGTCAACAAGGTACCTCTAGTAACAGATTAGGACGGACAATGAGTTTCACAAGAAATTTAAGCAAAGCTCACGAGACGCGCGAAAGCCTATAGCATTTCCAGTTCAGTAGTTACAGTTTCAAAAATCGCATATCTCTTGGACTCGGCCCATCGGGACCATAATACACATCGGCCATAGGCGCGTGTGGCGTTGGCGACGATCATTCTTGTGAATGATATAGACTTGCGCAGCCCGATATCGTGAAAAAAAATCCGTAAAACCCTCTATTTTGGCGTTCAAGGTCATCCAAGGTCATTGAATTCAGCGCCAATCGAAAGCCAGTATACGATTTCCTATTAGTGATTAATAGTAACCTAGGCCTTATCTCGCACCGTTACTGAGATACAGCGAGTTATAGGCCAAAAATCGGAAATTTTGCCTACCCCCCTCTCATTTAGCGCCCTTGTTCGGGGTGACCCCCTTCGAATTTATGGAAAAGCTTTACGGCTCCTGAAACTAGAGTCTTCAGGCAGCCGATGGTGAAGATTTGATGATCCTAGCTTGGACCGTTTTTGCCTGATCCACCCGTGTGACAGACAGACGGACAGACAGACAGACAGACAGACGGACAGAATTGCGATGGCTAAGACGCGCTGAAAGCATAGCTGTTTTCGCGCGTAATAAAAACCGAGGTACAAGCTGTCGGGAGAGACACATCACAAATAGAGTTGCATACCAAGGTAGGCAATTCTGAAGTCAAACAGGTGCAAGAGTTCGTCTACCTCGGTGGTACCATTTGTAGTGATGCTACTTGTGACAAGGATATCTCACGGAGAATTGGCATTGCTTCAGGAGTAGCTCGGAGTCTTGAGAAAACCTGGAAGGCCAAAGACATCACTAAGGAGACAAAAGTACTAATTTATCGTACTCTAGTCCAGTCCATACTGCTGTACAACGCCGAAACTTGGACTCTTAAGGAGGAGAATATACGGTCACTATACGTGTCTTTGAGATGTCAGTGGCGAGGAAGATTCTCGGCTGCTCGAAAAGAGATCACAGACGTAACACAGACATCCTGAGCGAATTGTCTATCAAAAAAAACATTGTGGAAATTCTCAGCACTAGACGTTTGTCATACTTCGGTCACGTTGCCAGAATGAACCCCTACAGATATCCTCACATACTGCTTCATGGTCACATCAGTGGCGTGAGACCTAGAGGTAGACTACGGAAAAGATGGGCGGACAACATAACGGAAAACTGCGATGCACTGCACCTATTTGTACCTGAGGCTGACAGACTTGCTCAAAACAGGACATCATGGAGAAATCGGATTCGTAATCGTAAAGTTGGGACTGCCGGAGCGCGCTGATTCATCAACGTCGCCATGGCATTAAGTCAAGTAAGTAAGTCAAAAGTCACGTACGCGAGGAAAGATGGACCCAAGACAGGATGAACCGGCAGCGCATGACGTCGAGAGAAAACTTCGCATTGCTGCAGGCACCACCGTCTATGCACGACAGAACACAGTTAACGTGTTCACTGCTGACTTACTCATTGACCTATAGTGTAGCAATTTATAGGCTCTCCAACACTGACAGAGACAACATCATCTTAAAAAAGCGATTTTCGCAAGCTTGCTGCCTACGCATTCCCCTTTTCATTTTTCCGGTATATTTTTCGTTTTAGCTTATACTGATCTCGTACGGCGTCGTAGGTAAGAAAAGTAAGGGGAGGGGGCAGGAAGTTGAAATTTCCGGCAGACACTGCGAATTTCAGACAGAAAAAATTATGAGTGTTAAAAATTTTAATTTTACCCAAATTTAAAAAAATACGGTTTTAAGCAGAAAATTTAGCATTTTTAAATTTAAAATTTCCGACAGGATAAAAATTTTTGAACAATTTTCCAACAGCTCAGAATTTCAGTGGGGAGAAAATTGCCCCTTGATATTTTCCCATTAATACCGTGTTTCCGTGGACGGTAAACTGCAGTCGCCCTGCTGTACGTGCGGCGTACCAGCCACTGTTCACCAGATACTCCGTGACGTAGAGATACGCCATTTTCTCTGTGTGATCTGCAAACTCCGGGATTACTGGCGCCAAGAACGGCAGCTCAGGCGGCTCGCGCTCCGACTGCAAGTAGATTCTACCCTATGGAACAAAAACAACGTAATAGTGTGTAAAAACCGTCAAAAACACAAAAGTCATGCAATCTTTGGCACTCTTCTAATACGGTTATTGCCCATCCGACCGTTTGTCTGTCCCTGTCGAAAATGACGCGCGTTTGGTTCACAAGAACCTCTGAAGAGGCAGACCAGCCGCAGCGCTGAGATACTCGTATATAGGCAGCGCATCACGTGGAGTTTTAATTAACGTTTAGAATAAGGAGACCTAAGTGCTGTCTAACAGTTACGTAGAAGGCCGCATAATATGTCGGCACAGCAACAACATTACTGCTTTTATAGTAACACGACAAATCTAAGAAAAAAGCGGCGAAACTTTAAAAAAGTGAAACGGCAGATGCGCGCCGAGAAAAAGGGGTCTGGGGAAGGAGTTTGCACTCTCTACAGTTAGAGGAACTCGGGTGTCACCTCCGAAAATTTGTTAAAATACAGATGCAAATCTGTGCAATCTGTTGCAACTTGACGACATCAGGTTATCAAAATTGGTTGACGAAAAATCGATGCACTTTCAAAAATGAAACGGAAATCACCATCCCTGCAACTTAAGTTCGGCAGCTGCTAAAACTATAGGGCCTAAGCTGCTTATAGGCCGAACTCTGTGGAAACAAGAAAAAGAGATAGCTTGTAAGTTATGTAACTCTCGTACCTTGTGATTGGTTTCAATGTAGTGCTGCGCAATGCGTGGTGGTGACGTCAGTCGATAGTCCAACACAAAACCGTCACCAAGCTCCACCAACACTGCAATCATCAGTACCATAAATGTGATAAACGTCAAGAAAATTATAATAAACGTTAATAAACGCGTTTGTTAAGAAAAAGATTGTAAACGTTTGTAAACTAGAAGTAAACATACACAGAGCGTAAGTTTGAATATTAGGCCTATTATTTGAATAATTCCAAATTCCAATAAAAGTTTTTTCATTGTCAAAGAATGTCTTACTCCAGTTCTGTGACAATCGTTTTGGAAAAGTGCCCAGAATTCACTCACTTTAATCTTATAGCTACGTGAAAACCAAGCTGAGTTGTCCTGTCCACTAATTATCTTCGTCGCTGTCATAATTTTGCTTCGTTTCGCTCATGTGATTTTTATTGAGATAAACGTCGACAAAATAATAAACGCGTTTACAAAGATTTTTTTTGTAAACGTTGTAAACGTTTATCACATCTATGATCAGTACACCACACACCCGCTCTTACATGATACCTGTGAACAGCTGGCGTAGTGGTTAGAACGATAAACTTACGATTGAGCGATCGTGTGTTCAACTTCCAGTCCGGTCGCTATCGAGTTGTTACTGCTTGGATAGGCAAACCATCTCGGTATATAACCATTAACAATGTCATCTCAGCCTTCCATCCCTGCAGGGTACGTAAATAACTATCTTGGCTGGGATTAAGACAAAACGACACTTCACCTGTTGGGTAAAATTTGGGACCCTCTTCTCTTTAGGAAACAAATGCGCAAGTAAAATCGTAAAGTTCAGGTTTCGCAATTTGTGCTGCCACAAAACGGTCCCATAGACCAGAAAAAAGCGCTGCAATCCGACATTTTGTGGCATAATGTGGGCCAGCGCGGGCCCCCTTTTTGTGCAGCCGCTGTTTGATCGAACGTGTTGATTGCTAAACTGTTAAAATTCGCCTCTGGCGTCAAGTAGCAAACAAGATGCCAAGTGAAATACAATTCTACAAAGAACTAGCATAGACTGGACTAGTGCAACGCACTAACTGGGCAAATTGATGAGCTCGTTGTCGATAGCCGTGTTGACGTCACGCACGATGTTGACGCACAACTGCATCCCGACACAAACAACAAAACTCAACAGAACACCGAAGTTGGCTACTTCAACAAAAATTTAGTAGTTTGCATTTTTATAGAATTTTATGCAACTGTTGACATGTAGCTAAAACTCACTTTAAAAGAAACGAACCCAAGCTCACTACATGTCCAATCTTTTTTGGTAAAATCTCATTCCAAATCAGTAACGTATAGACTGCGGGATAAAGGAGTTCATGCTCATTCTTAATTAATAACGTTCTGTCCGATACGCGATTGCGTATTGCTCATTTTACGACACTCAACTTGAGTCAGTTTGAAAGACAATAGACATATCGTACACATCACCATAGAAGCCTATCACAAACATTCGCAAATACTGCAGACAGTTAAAACAAAAAAAAGTGAACACCAATACGTCGTTAAAAACAGAAACAGTACAATTACACTTTAGACCCCTACAGACCGAAATAAATTTCAACTTAATGCGACGTTTAAAACAACCAATCACGGTGATTATAATAAAGCACAGCTGCTAAGTCTAACTTCACTGAAGATGGTCGGTTTGAGCTGCGACCGAAGAGTGTTGTAGACCACATTAAACAGTCGGCTGAAACACATAACATATGTACTGGGCGACTTCGCTTTTTGACTCAGACTTTTGCTGAGCCTTTTCGCTGAGGCAAAGCTAAAGCTGAACGCTAAAGTCTGTACTTAGACCAAAGTTCAACTATAGGCTACGATTAAAATGGCGGAAAACCGGTAAACCTAACAGGAAATAAATCAACCAGTTACGCTTGGACTTGCTTATTTAATTGCGTAAAAAACGTAAAGTCCTTCCCGAGCCTTACGGCCCATAGGGCGGCGCTGATCTCCGTTTCCTAAGGCCCTCAGCCAGACACCAGTCTTTACACTGCGAGACCACGCATACGGGGCCAGTGTATCGCGCGGTGTGCCTGTTTACGTCCCATCGGTGAAGCCGGTACCAAATTACACTGCTTGGTGACAGAGGCATATGTCTGTGAACAACTTGCCTAAGGTCGTTACCCGACAGTGTACCAGTGCAGAGTCGAACCTGCGCCTCTGAGTTAGACCCCTATTACAACTGCAATAAAACTTGCAACAAACGCTGCAATAAGTTGCACAACATTGCAGACCTCATTAGCATAATATTGTGCGCGCACAATTTTATTCATGAAGTTGCAAGTTGCAGCCAATCACAGCGTAGCGTCCGACCGGCCCACAGCTGCTGACGCACGCCTGCGTGGCTGTCTCACAGTCGCCGCGCACAGCTTTTGAATTCCTATAGGCTATAGTGTCTAAAACTGTAGGATAAGACCACTTTATTTCGACACAAGAGTCAGAATAATAAAAAATAGGCTGAGATTTCACTAGACCTACATGCTACATTGTCGCCACGGAAATAGCTTATCGCCTGTTTCGCCATAGCTTTTTTCTTCTCTTTAGCACAATGTGCGCTATTACCAGTGCGCTCACAGCTGCTAGACAATGCAAATTAAACATGTCGTCGAATTCTTCATCTATTTTCGCGTGGTTTATGTATGCAACAGAGGCACATATTGCACTTTTTATTTCTCTGAGATTCTCTGAAAATTTCAGAGAAATAAAAAGTGCGAAACGTGCCTCAGCTGATCAGTGATTGACAACCATCGTGCAGGTGGTACCCGCCCATTTTCTTGCAGCGTTTCAAGTTTTATTGCAGTTGTAATAGGGGTTTAAGCCTGAGCAAACGTACGGTACGTACGATCGCACAGATGACGGCCGTGTTGATCGAAACGAGCGACGGCAGCCTATCACGCGTTCCGTCCGTCAAGCGGCACACCCCACAGGACACCGGCAGCCGGATAAAAAGCGCAGCGATCGGTCGGCGTTGCTATAAATAGAGCGGACAGACAGACAGACAGACAGACAGAATCTGCAGCTGCAGACTCTGAGCGTGCAACAAAGAGTGATGTCTAGCACCAGCGCACGACAGTCAATATTGTACAATACAAAAACTCTTTCCCCAGTGTGAGTGGAGTAATGCAACGCTTGACGTCTAACGTTACGTGGTCCATGACTGCTACTGATTCCGTATATGTACTTGTCGCATGCATTATTCATTCGACAACAGACATCAGATCTGTAGGCGACTAATGCGATACGTTCGTCGTTACTGTGTGGCTAGAGTACATGAGAGTGGAAACTATCACCGAGGATTGAAACAACGTTTTTCTCTAGATGGACTGTTTTTGTCGGCAGTAATCGGGTTACTAAAGATACCGACGCTGTGCTGACCAGGAATAACGTGACGTCACTTCTCACTGCGTTCGCGTCATTTCTGTACAACGCCTGATGTAAGTCCACTGCAGCAGCGCGTGTAAGATGCGTCATGATTCTTGTACCATTGTTTGTTTGTCCACTCGAAAACTAATCACCTAGATAACTAGCAACTTGCTGAAAAACTTGGAAAATCAAAACAAAATATTGCTAATGTGATTTTGTGTTTTCTTGACTCCTGAAAGAATACGTGCTGGCTGCCGTAAAATTATTGTAGCCGTAGTTAGTTTGAGTACAAGAATCATGACGAAGTTCTGACCGGCATGTTTAAAAGTAGCCATCATTGTCGACGCGTCGCATGCAATTAAATTTTATACTCGTTGTCGGACACGACGGTGATGCCGTGTGCGTGCATGGTGCTGTTAAAGTTTGTTTTTAATGGTTGTTTATCGCTGGTGTTGTTTTACACAGCGATGGAGATGTCGTCATCATCATCAGCAGCAGCAGCCGCAGTAGCAACGTCGTCGACGAGGCGTCCCACAGACAAGAGAGCGTTCTATCGTCGCAGCAACACTGTCTCGTCATTGCCGCTCGAAGACCTACCTGGCACCGGCGCTGAACGACGTCGACAGCTCGAGCCCATCATCGACTCACCGGTCCGCGACCGTGCAACAACGACGACGACGACTGAGGCGGCGACGACGTCGAAGGAAGAACAAACAAAGCAGATCCAGACAGCTGGACGGACGGCGACTGCTGCTCCACGACACGGCAAGACGTCTGACGCCAGACACGCTCAGATCTGTCGTAAGACCAGCTGCAACGATCTACTGCTATCATCCGCTAATACCAGCAGCGGGAGCGCACGACCGCTCTACCCGGCAGCAGTCACGTCCGGCCTGTCCGATGCTAACAGCGGCCGTCTGCTGAGCAAGGTGAAGGAACGCATACGAGAGACACTTCTACAGACGACATCCGAGTGGCCGGCAGTGATACAGGAACGACGACAGCGTGCTGCCATCCAGTTCGAGATGCGAGCCGCTAAACTGATGGCCGCCGAGGAGCACCGGGCTGGTGATGCGGCGACGGTCGGCGACAGGACCGGTGGATCGAAGGGCTCTGAACAGAAGTGTACCAGTACGACGACGGCGGTCGAGCGAATGGAGGCGGCACGAGCGGCGTTCCAGCGAACTCGCTCGGCGAGCTGTGAGGACGCCGTCAGTACGATGTTACACCCGACATCAGCGGGTAAACCGGGAAGACTTCAACGCCGAGGATCACCAAGCAGCGACGTGGGCGGCATCGTCTGCTCCAGCAAGGACTTACAGTCCATCATTGAACTGAGTCGGCAGCAGCAGGCCGCTTCCGTTAGTACCAACGATGTTAACATCCGCTCTTCGGCTTCCGGCACTGTGTCAGCGCCCGCTGCTGTTGTCAGCTACCAAGAGCTGCTGGGTGAACCTGGGGCAGGCACACGTCAATCGAAAGACGACAGCAGGCAGAGTCTGACGGTAGATGTACATGTAGGATGCTCTGATGGCGCAGTTGTGGCGTCAGTCAGTGAAGCAAAACCACTTGATAACGGCAAAAACTTACTGATGCTGTCAACGACTGAAAACGTCTCATCATTGACTTCTACTGCGAGTGACGCTGCCGCTGATTGCAAAACTGCCTCAAAGCCCTTGACGAAAACCAAGCCGTCAGACGTCGAGTATGACGCCGAAGGGCAGACGTGGGACGTGTACGGGGCGGCGCTCAACCCGGAAGCACTGGGTGACGCGATCCAGCGTCATCTTCAACGCATCATGCTGACGGCGTCCTCAATCCCCGGCATGTCGACGCAGGTGGCCGCGGTGGCCAGAGCGCCGCCGCCAACCAAAGACAACAAGCCCAACAACGATGACTTGACAGCAGCCTGTGCCGAGTCAGACTCCAGTGCCGAGCGTCAACGAAACTGTGTTCAGCGGTTTCTCCGCTCCATCAGAAAACGACGTCGTCCACAGAGTTCGTCGAACTGAGCTGACCTCACTTGACCGTGATAATTATTGTTTCCAATTGAACAGAGTGTAACGGTGGCGCTGCAGGTTTCAAACACTAGGCTATTAATTCTATCAACGATTGACTTAATGCACTCTTAAGTACGTTACTCGAACTTACTTCGCACGGACAACGTCCGTTATACTTTACTTCGTGTTTTTTGTAGGTTTTTCTCTCACCGATTTCGGTTATTTTCGCAACGAAAATCTTCAGATTTCAACACAACATTGGTTGACTTGTTAGCTGTAACGCGGCCTGTATGAGGAAAAAATGTACAAGATTCTAGTACCGCACTGAAGTTTTCGCGCGACTAATGCAATGACAGATTTCAGATTTCCCTCTTACAGGTCCCTGCTTCCGTGGTAGCGATTTTTTTCACACTGACAGCAGCTTGGTGTCTGTAGTACAATTACAGGTGACCATCATGCTGAGTATTGTTATGCATTGTTGTTTTGTCATCACTTTATCAAAACGGTGACCGATTTTTAAAAAATCTTTTACCGGCATATTTCCTCGAATAGTTGCATTAAACATCTTATTTCAGCTCAATGCATCGTTACAATATTTCATAAAATAGCAACGCCAGAAAGCAAACGAAAATGATTAATCAGCAACACATATCACACCATTTCGTTTCACAGGTTGTTATCAGTCTAATGTCAAAACTCGAATCATATTCCAACGATATTTTTATGTTAGAATTGTCATGCTTCGCCAGCACTTATGCTTCAAACGATAACCGATTGCGGCTTTGGTTCTCCACTACAGGGTGCGACAAAAAAGTAATCCCCTAAAGGTTTTTGCTGTTTTTGTCAGCAACCGTTTGGCATTTTGATCTCAAATTTTACGGACTTATTTCCTGAAATGTTCTACGGCTAGATGCCGAGGGAAATATGATTTTATTGAAAAATGACGAAGTTATAGATTTTTAACAGCTCAAAGCTCCAACACAAGCCTTCAGTCGCTTACTTTGATAAGTCTTTCACAGCCTTGTCAATGGGTCCTTGTGACAGGTTGCCCCAGATAACCTGAACCGCTTCCTTGAATGTGGCGATTTTTTTTTCGGCTTTGTTTTTAGATTGGAGTAAGCCTTTAACATTGTACCCTACATGCGATAGTCCATTGGGTTTACATTCGACAAATTTGGAGGCCACTGGTTTTTTTGTGTGACAAAATCTGGACAGTTGGCCTGCAGCCGTTCCGTGCGCTGCATGCTGTGTGTGCTAGCATGCGGTCCTGCTGGAAGATGAACCCGGTGGGCAGCCGGCGATTGCTTTAAAAGAACGATAACTAAGTAATTATTTATAAACAAAATAAATTACTGTTTATCAAGACGTCACTGCAACGTTATTGGCAGTAACGCGGTAACCGGTTTTTTGGAAATTCAATAGCATTTTTAGCTTGAACATTTTTATTGCTGAAAAATAGGTAGGCGGTCAATGGGTCATGTTAAAAAGTCTATAACTTCGTCGTTTTCCAACAGAATCACATTTTATTTGGCAGTTAGATGTAGAAGGTTTCAGTAAATACAGGAAATTTGAGCTACGGCTCACGAGACGCGCGAAAGCCTATCGCAGTTCCTGTTCGCAAACTGTCAGTCTATCTCTAGCTGTTTTCACGAAAGACTGGCCAACAACGGTAGAATAACGACTTTTACGGGGGTGCCGCTCTTTGAATATGCCCTCGTGCGCAGGTTTCCTTGAACCTAGAAAATCGAGACTTAGACCGTCAAAATCTACGTTCAACGCTACAAATTCCATACGCATCTTGTCTATGTCTATCTCAATTGGTTTCGCTCTTGGAAAGTGTCTCGCAGGCCAAAATCGCCAAAAATCCATAAAACCCCTATTTAAGCGTTCAAGGTCATCCAAGGTCATTGAAATTGGTAGCAATCAAGAACCAGTGTACGACTTCGTATTAGTGATTAATAATAACCTAAACCCTATCTCACACCGTTTCTGAGATACAGCGACTTATTGGACAAAAATCGCAAATTTTGCCCACCCCTCTCATTTAGCGCTCTCGTTCGGGGTGACCGCCTTCGAATTTATGGAAAAGCTTTACGGTTTCTAAAACTAGAGTCTTCCGGGCAGCCGATGGTAAAGATTTGGTAATTCTAGCTTGCACCGTTTTTGACTAATTTATCCGTGTGACGGACGGTAGGACGGACGGACGGACAGACAGAATTGCGATGGCTAAGACGCGCTGAAAGCAGTAGCTGTATTCGCGCGTAAAAACTGTAAAATTTTATATTAAAACAGCAAACAGTTGCTGAGAAAACAGCGAAAAACTTTAAGGGGCTACTTTTTTGCCGCACCCTTTACATTCTTACATTTATAATTGCATTTAAACTTGGACGTCTCCCTGTTATGCAGCTTTTTAGCATCTTGTTAAATCCGGATATTTTAGGTTTTATCTCAGACAATTCTGCTACACATGCTTGTAGTTTTTAATCTCCAATCAGATTTTTTAATAAACACTTTTCTTTACCGTGAAATGATTTTACTCGTTATTCGTTAGTTTTGTCTAGTTAATTTACAATAGATTGTCTGCTAACAGTAGCAATCAAGAATAAAATAGTAGGCCTTATTAGGCTTATTAGGCTTTATACAATTGCAGTGCTGCCTGGCCTATTATGGAAATCCGGAGGATTGTCTTCATAAGGCGGAAAATGCTGGTTTTCTCACAAAAATATTTCACACAGTATTATGTATCGGCGCTTTTGAAATGTGATAAATGATCGTGGCCTTGCAAATTTTCTCGAAAAATTAGACAGTAGACAAATTTAAAGCTAATCGTCAACATCTGACGAAGTTATGACAAAAATGGTGGCTTACTTTATTGACTTACGGCGTAGGCCTACATTACTAAAACACACACACATTTAATAACACAAGTCTAACTCGTTTCATGCATTTGTGCGTAGGCAAGCGCGTGAAATAAAACGTTGATAGGATGTCCACCGTCAGTCTGTCAGTTGGTCAACATATCAGTTGCGACAACGTCGTTGCAGAGACAACACTATTATTTTGCTACTCCGCAATGCAATTATTGCTCCTTCTACCGACAGACTCGCAGTTGCATTGACGCAATTACATGATGACAGTCTACGTGTGTCTCGGTGCTGAACAGCGCTTTACTGAATTGCACTATGCTGTGCATTTAGACGCAGAAACGCAGCGAACGTCAACGCCCGAACCTTCGGTTGCCAAGCCGCTGAATCTTAGAGCACAATAACAATGGTGGTAATAATACGTAATATGTGCACAGCTATAATCGAGCGGTGTACCTAGAGACGTTTAAAAAATTCAAGTACGTTTAGCGTCATTCGGCATCCATTGTCGAATAATTTCTTTCAAGGAAAGACTCCACGAAAGACTCCACGAAGAGATAGGGCCTACGTAGGGTCTGACTGGGGACTCTTCTGAACAGTGCTTTATGCTTACGGGCTTCTAGTAGACCTAATAAGCAAGCGCACAATGGCAGATAAACAAGTCCGCCGCTGGAAGAAAAACAACTTTTTCATATCCCTCATTAAACACATAACTTGTGATAATGTACGACATTACTCGCAAGAGGATCTGGACATTAGTGGAAAAAAGGGAAAAAAAGAAACAGAATAGTTGTGTGTACGCTGAACGCATGCGAAAACGCTGCGAACGTCTCGTGTGAGTACTACAGCCTGTTGCAGACCTGCCATGAATCGAAGTGAGTGGAGCTTGAGAGACAACGTTATTATCTTTTGCGTTCATCGTTTATAGTAGTCGGAGCTGTAAGACGTAGGTCCAGTTGTTAGCTGAGTACACTCTACGGCTGCTATCAGAGTGAAGCGAGGACCATCTCATCGTGCAGCTCGACAGTGGTGTGACTAGGTGCGCCGTTCTGCTGTTAAACGTTGCTTAGTTATTACATGACCTGACGCCAGTACGACGCTGATGACTGACACGGCGTGTCTGCAGTGGCTACAGCAGCTGCTGCCCCGAACTGCTGAATGATCCAGCAGCCATACGACGCCAGCCTATACGAAGTCCCTTTCTCTGTCTTTAACGACCACCGCACCCCCTGCAAGGCGCCATCCTTCCTAAATCCTAAATCTAACCATACTTCCTAAATCTCGTAACGGGATACCGAGAGCTTCAGGCCACGTGTATATATGAAAGATCGTTCGCGCTTCGTTCGTGGTGGTCGAGAGCCGGCTAGCTAGGTGGCTGGCGTTAGCCGATGAGTGAGTGGGCCTGCAGGGTGAGTTGAGTTGGAGCTGCGTTGCTTTGCTGCGTCAGTTGCTGCTGTCATGTACGCAAGCTGCCGCTGTAGCTGCTGCTGCCGCGGCGTCCATAAAGTACCCAAAATAACCGCGGCTTTTTTCACCTACCACTGCTGCACGCCGCTCCACGGTGGTCGAGTCGTGTGAACGCGCAAACAATACATTTAACAAACGCATGTAACGATTTTATCCAGCTTTCCGTGAAACGTCGTAATACTTTAATCTATAATGTAGTTCCTTAGCTTTTGTAAGTAAGTAAGTAAGTTTGTGTACTTTTAATTGGCACAATCGAACAAAAAGTCACAATGCACCGCAGCCTCAATCGAGCAAACAAAAACGTCTTCAGTAGTAGGTTTTGTATATGTATACGTGCAACGCAGCGGCAGAGTATATTGCTTACGATTTTTGAACGTTTATATCAGAAGCTTTTAAGCTTGTATACGGGGCGTTTTAGGAAAACCACACAGAATTTAATGCGCTATAACTTTACGACTGTAAATTAACGTGCATTTTCAGGCCTTGCAATTTCATTTATTATTTTTATGGTCCTGCGTTCACAAGACGCGCGATAGCAGCGGTCCTGCCACTTTGGTAATCAGTGTAAGCCTGCAGTAATAAGAAATTAATGCATCTCGACAAAGTACTTAAATTTGAGGCCTCCGTACGGAAGACTCCTTGAATTTAAGAGATCGAAACTTAAATATTTAAAAATGTACGTTCTATGCTAAAAATGTCATACGCAGGTAGTCCAGGTCCATCTCTAGCCATTTCGGCGCAATTCACTCTTAAAATGTGTGTCGCAGCCGGAAATTGCAAAAAATCACTAAAACCTCTATTTTGGAAGTTCAAGGTCATTCAAGATCATCGACGTTGACACCAAAAAAGTCTGTCACTATTGCTTGTTATAATAAGCAGCATGTCTGTGCCTATATGCAGCCGTGTTCACGCTACACGAAATAATTGCGGTAAAATAACTACTTTTTAGGGGGTAGCCGTCTTTGACGCCCACCGGCACCGGCCTCCTTAAACCTTGGACTGCTAAAATCTACGTTTAATGCTGAAAATTTCACTCGCATGTTGTCTTGGTTTATTTTCAGGCATTTCGTTGCAATTCACTCTTGAAATGTGCACTGCAACCAACAATTGCGAAAAAATCACTAAACTCCTCCCCTCTTACGAGGTTCAAGATTGCTCAAGGTCATCGATGTTGATAAACCTAAAAAGCCCGCGACTAGTGCTTGTTGTGAATAAGCAGCATGTCTGTACCTATCTGCAACCGTTTTCACACTATACGAGCCAGTAACGGTAAAACAACGTTTTTAAGGGGAGTTCCTATCTTTGACGCCCTCGTTCGAGAAGAAACCCCGCACCCAGGGGCACGAAAGTTTGTCACAAAAAACTAGAGGTCTTATGGCAGCACATGGTAAAGATTTCGTGATTCTAGCTTGCACCGTTTTGACACAATACAGCAGTGTGACGGACGGACGGACGAACGGACAGACAGACAGACGGACGCCCATGCCATGGCTAAGACGCGAGAAGCATTCTGCTATCGCGCGTAAAAATTATTTAATAGTAAGCCATTTTGAAAGATCAACAGTTACGCGAATCATGCAAGTGTGGATTAATTATACAAAGTATGATAAAAAATATCCCCTAAGTTTTTTCGTAGCCATTTTCTTAGCAGTCGCTAAAAACTTTAAAGCGAAATTTTACACTTTTAATGCTGTTTCATATTCACGCAAAAATGCCAAAGGGCATTTGAATATCTTTAACTAAAACAAAGTTATTGATTTTTGCAGCCACATGATTATTGCTCACATTCACATGCAGTAGAATATGTGCAGAACAAAAGGGGCATATAACGCATTGTCATTCGAACAACACGCATGCGTCAGGCGTCACAGTCAACGAGCGGTGAAATCGAATTTTCAGCGGCCGACGCGGACAACGAAACACACGGAGATAGTGCGTGCATTTCTCTCCCAACACAAACTTTATTATAAATAACAGACAGGTGGTAGAGCGATGACTGGAAGATCGTGTGATCGCTGACGCGGCCACGGGTGTATTGCGACGGGAATTATGGGTAGCGTCGATGAACAACGACCAGCAATGTTGCTGCTGCGGCTGCAGCATGGAGGTAGCCTAGCACAGCGCGGAGTTGAGAAGCGACTGAAGTGAAGCAGGGCAGGTGTTGTACAGGTTAACTTTCGCACTGGCCGGCCAGCTCTCACCGGCGGCGTACATACCTTGGCAGATAGATTTTCCCGTTCCGCTCTCCTCGTCGACGTTTTTCCAGCCGTCTTTCCACGCGATTTACGTACGCGCTGTTCGCCTTTCGTCTGCTGTAAACCCGACAACGACGAGGAGAAGCTTCAACCACTGGGCTGGGTCTTATCTACCGATCTCGTAACGACCGGCGGCGACATGTCGGTGCTTCGAAGGGTCAGCTCGTCCTTCAAGGTCAGTACGCTGCACTTTCACGCGCTTTTATTTTCACTCACTCGAGTTATGAGCAAGCGTAACTAGATTGTTGGACAACCAGGCTGCCAGAATTAACACCATGATCAAGTTTTCACGTAGTCGTGAAAGTTATCAATTTAAAACAAAGATGAGATAATAAGATGATGAAGCACTAACAGACTGCGAATAAGGCGGCGCTTACAAAGTTACACGTGAGGCAAAAACTAAAGTAAAACTAATGAAAACTAAAATAACGCCCAAAACTCAAAACAGTAGTTTCTACTACCGACATCAGCAATAAAGCTAAAACGTAGTTAGGCCTACGAATAGAACCTAAGCAATATTTAATTATTTAGGCTCGTTGTCACAAAACCGTGCAGGTTTAGATTTGACCATTCGATCATTATTACTATCGTCATTATCAGTAATTCTGGACACAGGGTATTGAGACCGTTGTATCCAAATCTTGATGACCGTAGCGTCGGAGCTTTATCATCATCACTTTGATGAGAACGAGATCGTTACGTTCGCATGAATACAGTAGCGCCTATACACACAGTCAATGACATACTCGACCAAGGAAGTCATATATAGATAGCGGCTGCTATCTATGTAGTTCCCTGACTCGACGCTCTGGCCCCTTGGTTTTCTTATGTGAGGGAAGCACCATAAACTTCACGTATGATGTGATAGATAGTGACAGTAATAGATTTCCCAAAGCTTATAAACGTACGTGCATTTAAACCCCTCCTTACCATTATGCACCAAATAACTTTGTAAAAACTTAATAAAGATACACTTACACTACAGAATAAAACATGAAAAGTAATCCAGTAAGAATTTTTTTTAGAAAAGCCGTTAGTGTTTGGCATAGGTATTTTGTTATTACGCGGCCTTCTTGTAAGCCGCGTTACGGGTATTGCCTGTCTGTCTGTCTCGTATGCGTTCTGAACTTAAGAATAAAAACGGTGTCCAAAAATCAAAATTGGTGCAACGTTTCCCAGGGCAGGAGTAACCGGTGTGCTGATTTTCCGCTCAAATGGTACAGGATTGAGTTGGGCTAAAGTCGTGCGGTGTAATGCTTAGCTAAACGGACAGCCGCATATCATGTCGACACTGGGTTGGGCAGACATAGTTTTTATTAGCCGACCGAACTTAAGTAACGGTCGAGCTTATGGTACGGTTGTCGTTTGTCTGTCGTTTGTCGTCGTCGTCAGTAACGGATGTATTGTGGCTAAACGGTGCGAGATAGGGCCTAAATTGCTATTGATCACTAATAGGAAGTCGCATTGGCTTTTAAATGACATGAAAATCATTGACCTTGAATGACTTTGAGAGGTCATAACGCACTATAGTATGCCAATCGTGCGGTATTGTAGCTAAACGGTAAGTCATAGGGGGTCGGCGATGGTACCATCAGATAGGGGGCTGGCGACTTTCTATAGGCTGTCAATAGTAACCATGTGTCCATCTACAGCGGTTTGGCTGCAATTTTTATGGAAAGTTTTAAGCTATAATTTGCCTTATCTCGGAAACGGTAAGAGACAGGGCCAAGGTTGTTATTGATCACTAATAGAAAATCGCAGACGCTCTTTCAGATAAGATGAAAATTATCGACCTTGGATGGCCTTGAAGGTTACTGACAACCAGTACGATCGGCTATCCTAGAGAAAGCTGTGCTTTTTGTCTAGTGTTGACTTGCAGTGTAGTTATAACGAGTTTCAAGTGTGTGTTTGTTGCATGGTTGCAGGCTGACAAGAGCGGTAGTTACCTACGCGCTGCGAGGGCGGGTGACGCTGAAAAAGTATCCAAGTATCTGCGTAGCTCTAGCGTCGACGTCAACACCTGCAACGATGTACGCAAAAGCTCACTGTCTTCCGACTTGTATTTTCCATCGCAGATTGACCGTATCGTATTAATAATTTGCATGGGTGTGGACTGTGGATTCATGCGAACGCTTTTTGCTTGCCTGCGTGGTTAAATAATGGCTGCTTTTTAATAAATGTTAAATTTAAGCTATTTTAGAAATTATGGATCACTCGGTATTATAATGTGTAAGCTCGTTTGCTGAAAAAAATTGTATTAAAATTTTGTGAAATATAAATAAAAATTGCAAAAAAACGATACAATTTGATTGAAATTTTTAAACAAACAGTAATAATTTTACTGTTTTTTTGCAACAGTAAAATTATTACTGTTTGTTTAGAAATTTCAACCGAATTTTTCTTCTAAATCATTTCTTAAATTATTCGATAATATATACAGATTTAATTTACTATATTTTGTGTTATTTGTGGTGCTTTTTTGTTGTATATTTTAAAATTTTATAGATATTGTTGTTCTAATTTTCTCGCTAATGAGCTATAAGACTTCTACTGTATATAGAATACAGATGCAGCTTTGTTTCGATGGCAAGTTTAGTATAAAATAAACGGTTAAATATGCTTACGTCTAATTCTTCTTGGCAACTTGAGATGATAAGACACAGTCAGGTGTATTTCTTTATGAGTACCTGATCCGTGAAATCTTATGGCTGCTTTATCAGAAGCGGTTTTGCCCAGTCTATGATTCTATGGCGCAGCATTAGTTTGAAATACCAGGTCAGATACGCTTTGTGCAGCTGATGCATTTCGGAGCATAAATATCATCTAACATGCCGGTAAATTTCACAGTGTGAGCGGAATGAAGGTAGACTGGTCAGCGCGGCGGGTTATCCGGCGGTGCTCTAACTGTGGAGTCACTCATACAGCGAGATGTATGCTGACTTTGTGTGTGTGTGCGCGCGCGCGGTTGCTGATGCAGTAGGCCTACGCCATGGATATCGTTGTTAAAAGCCCGTTCTCGGTCAGCACTCTATTTCTGTTGTTTCACGTGCGCCCGCCAGTAAGCACAGTAACAGAAAGCAGCTGACGCTTTCCATTCTCTATCACTGAGCTTACCGGCAGCATTTCTCGTACATGCAAGCCTAGCAATTCAGCAGCGTGGCGCCGTAATCGTCGTCAGCCACGCAGACTGCAAGTGCAATATAGTTGTCATCACGGTAAATACAACTGCCTGTTGCAGCAGTCAAGTCTTTTTACAGAACTGTAGAGGCTACTTATAACAATGCAGACTTAAACGTACTTAATAAAATCCTATTTTATTCCTCGCTGTTGGCTCCTACAACTGGATTGCAAGGTCTGCAGATGCGTCTCTGAGTGCGAATTAACTTAATTGCGTCTCTAGATAGAACTCTAGATGAACTCTAGATAGTCATTAGGCAATAGGCAAATAGTAGTAGAGTTAATTGTCGTACTTTTTTAGGTTTCTGCCGACGTGTCTGTCCTCTTTTGGTTTTTCTCAGGGCGCTAAGGCGGTTTCCAAAACATGCATGTTTGGTTTGTGCAGCTTTTTTACACTGCAACCCGATTGTGCTTGCTTGACGCTTACTGGCTAAACTGCTAAATAATTCTACTTCATTCTGTGCATTTGTTCTTCTTCTTGATGGCGAACTTCTGACAGAGCAGTTCTTTTTATTATTTGACTGCACTACAAACAAAGATAGTAAAAAACAATGTTTTCCATTATCTTTGCCTCCAAGTGTCTTTGTTTTTAGCTTTTCTCCAGGCACTATGAACTCCGGAGTTTTGGGCTGAACATCTTCATTGACTGTTCTGAGCCAGGTTGTTCTTGGACGTCGGGCCGGTCTTCTCTGGTCAGCTGGTGGTCGAAGTGCAGCGGTTATGACGCGGTGGTGATTATTATTATTGCTAGGGGCCTGGAATTGTCGGTTTCGGCTTCTATCTGTTTTTTTTGTCCAGATTGTCCCTTATACATCATTACTCGCAGTTCTTTTTATTATTTGACTGCACTACAAACAAAGATAGTAAAAAACAATGTTTTCCATTATCTTTGCTGCAACTGCAAGGGTCGCTCGTCAGTAATAAGACTCGTGCAGTGGTCGGCGTCTTTCGCAAACGCTATTCATCATGCCGCGCATATATAGGCTACGTATATCCAGCAGCGCAACGCCCAGAATAAATCACTGTCGGCATTTCTCTGCACGAAGCATACCATCTCTTACCGTAGAATTTTTCACTGACATTTTGTCGCCAAAAATTAGGTTGACATTACAAGCTGAATAACAAAATGCGAAATGTAAAACGAAAAATGTTTTTGTCCTTCGTTGCAGCCATTAAACGTTCTCTAGTGTGAGCAGCGTAACAAAATGGTAGCGTTTGCCTTTATTTTTTCACACGTACATTCTTTTAATTTTTACTGATTGTCATTTTAGTACGTTTTACTGTCCAGTCAATCTAATGAGAATATAAATCGTGTCTGGAAAAAGACATGTGAAGACTCAACTAACAGTTGTTTATCGAAATACTACAAATACATAAAAACGATACAAAAGTGTTACTAATAAGTTATGAATCGGTATGTTCTTTTCGACTGTGATTGCAGCAAACTGGTCTGAACGCGCTGCATCTGTCATCGAAAGAAGGGCATGTCGACGTCGTCAAAAGTTTACTGGCGGCAGGCATTCCAATCAACTCTACGACCAAGGCACTACATTCTCTTTGCAATTGCAGATTATCGTTTATTAGGCCTAGTAGCACTCAATTTTTGTCATACCAACCTTTATTTTTGTCCAAAGTGCACGACCATATGTATAATACAAGAAATACTTTAGATTGTGACCAATCTAATGTACTCTTTGCGCGCATTATTTTTTGTATTTTTTAAACTGCTTTTTAGTTCCTTTCTTTTCACACCGCAAATAGCAGTGCCGACAGCATCACCTCGCTGACAGCATCAACCATGCAACTGACGTCATCATCACGTCACGTGACTCCAAAAAATCAAACTCGTGACCCCATTATCTTTGAGGCGCCATACCTCCATAACTGTGCTAGATAGACGCATGGTCTTGTCCATAGTGACCATGCGTCTATCTAGCACCGTTACGGAGATATGGCGCCTCAAAGATAATTGGGTCATGAGTTGGACCTTTGGGGTCACGTGACGTCATTGGTTACGTGATCATGCGACTCGGGGGGCCGACTTTCTATGGGTGGTCCATTGTGTCCATGCGTCTATCTGGCACCGTTATGGAGATATGGCCGTTTGAAGTTCTTCCAGGAAGGTTTTTCCAGGAACAGAGGTCGATCGTTGGTCTGTCGTCCGTCGGTCGGTAAGTCGGTCGGTCCTCAATGTTATACTGATCTTATGTACTCCTTTTCGCTACGTTAGGAACGTAGCGCGCAAGGAGTAAAACAAGTAATTTGAGCAAAGCTCACGAGACGCGCGAATGCCTATAGCAGTTCCTGTTCGCAGGTAATCGTTGTCTATCTCCATCCATTTCGTCGTAATTCACTCTTTTGCAGCCAAAAATCGCCAAAAAATCACGTTAAATTAATATTTTTAGGGTTCAAGGTCATTCAAGGTCATCGATGTTGATA
>Ga0209367_1003418_pt1 | contig 21591 bp, 11 predicted proteins | sample WorMetLIZISLAND2_FD_187412 | JGI IMG/M metagenome (GOLD analysis project Ga0209367, IMG submission 187412) | Marine gutless worms symbiont microbial communities from Max Planck institute for Marine Microbiology, Germany - Olavius geniculatus... ...
CAACTCATCAGCAAACACTGGTAGTCGTGACTTGTTAACAGCACAAAACAATGGCAATGTGTCTCGAATACTGTTTTCATCAATCAGCCTGTATATATTCATTATGTCATCAATAGATGCTTTCATTTTGTTGACACCAATTCTGTTTTCAGAGTACATATGTATATCCAGGTTGCCAATATCATCAACAGCACGTACAAGTAATTGTTTGGCATTAATTACCTCATCCTCTCGGTAGAAATCAATAATTGTCGTTTTGATCAGTGTGTCTGGATGTTTGCCGTATACACCATTCACAAAATACAATAGTTCACATTGGACCAAGATGTTGCACAGAGATGACTTCGTTACACTATCTGAACATTTATTCAAATGCACATCATTCTGAGCAGATGCAGCCGTTTTGACCGATGTTGTTGCTGATACTGTTGGGGTACCTGTTTTGCTCCGTGAAACAGGCGGAAATCGAAAGTTGTCACAGGCCGGACACAGTAATAGGTCGCCCTGGGTCAACTTAACTGTATCGTCGTTAACATCGTCCGGGAGTGGAGATGAGAGAGTGTATATGTAGAAAGCACCGAAGCAGTGCATCGCTGCTTCAGTGACAGCGATCGACGAGTAGGCCTATCGTCGTCGTCGTCGTCGTGTTCACGGTCGCCGTCGTCGCTACTAGCAGCTCATATTCATCATGCCGCCACACGGCAACGCCAGGCTCATCAGTATTAATCCTGATCTCATTTTCGTGGATTTACGTGCTAGACGGACGCCTGTGGACGGTGGGACATTTCTCCACGCGTGTTGCTTGACTACGCGCCCGGCCGCCGCCCGCCTAACTCGGTTATCGCCGTCCGTCCGCCTACCGTCTGTTCTATCGTTTGCTTATTGGATGGAATGAGAGATAATTCCTGCAAAGTATGAAGAGAAAGAGAGAAAAAATCCTCAACAGTATCCGTAACGGAAGCACAAGTAGCTTCTCCTGTAGCGGAGTGTAAGACATGACGCTGATAAACCTGTTTGTGGACGGTCGCGCTGTCCAACTGAGCGTAGTGAGAAATGCATCATGCTTGCTTGCTAATGGTTTTTACCGCGTGAACGCTACAGCACAAGTACCAAATTATGGGCGTGAAAACTACGCAAAGCTGCAAACGAAAATGCCACAAAGACAAAAGATATTATAAATTATCATACAACCTATGAACCGCATTACGTGTCTTGCCCGTCTGTCTGTTTATCTGCCTCTGTGTTCGTTTGCCCGTACGGTTTCGATAATTTTTCGGAACTTTCTTCGGTAAACTGACAAAATATCAAAAGAGAAATTATTAGTTTTTGAAGCAACATCAGACTCGTGTATAGCTGACAGGTTGCACCAATTTACTGTTTCCCAGTTCAGATCAAGTAAATTTGAGCTAGTTCCTAACCAAAAAATTCAGCCTCTATCTAGTCTGGTGCAAGCTACAAGGTGCAATTGACATGGGAAGTATGTCTTGCATGCTGCATCGTAGGCCCCTATGAGTCCGGTTGTCTATTAGTGCTGGTAATAGACGACTGCATGACGTGATCACGCATTATCATTAGCGCATGCATACCAATCAGCTTCCGAGCCCTAATTATACACAGCAATGCTGGTTATAGCGTAAGAGTCATGATTCGTTGTGTTGAGCAGTCAGTGAAAATGCACGATCAAATCGCGTGTGTGGAAAAGTAGACCTAAGATCGAAATACAAGAAAAACTACCAAATTCTAACGATCACGGGGGTAGGCCTATGCAATGCAGTTTAACGTGTAAAAAGTTATGCAACGCAAACACAGTTGGGGTAAAAATGGAAATGTCTTCTACAACGTATTTAAGAACTGCCAAACAGCACACGTGCAGCAATACTGAAACGTAACAAGCAGGTGTATTGACTGTCGACGATCACATACGCAAAATTAGTCTATCAGAAATGAGTAGAGGTTATGAGCAATTGCTCATGTTGCAGAAACACGGTTAAGTGCAGTAAACAGCACGCTAATTGTCGATAATACGTTGCGACAACGTTTCTAAAAGCACGACTGGTGAACACACTGGCAGTTGTTGGTGTTTTTTGATATTGTATTTTTAGTCGAGTCGAGATATGTTACATTTAGATCATTCAGATATTCTGTCATCATTTTACACACCACTGCCAACAAGCAATCCAGCTATAAATTTAAATAAACGTTTGAATAAACGAGTTTTTCATTTACCATGAATTAGTATGCTATCGTTTATAAGTGCACGTTCTATAAGTGCACAATATGCGCTTGTTATATCGGAAGTTTTTCAACCCGTTCTGCTTAAAAATTACTAATCGTTTTTTCGATGTGCAGTGTTTTTTCTTTGGAATAAATTTCGTGCTTTATTTCGTCAGAATCATCTTAATCTATCTCTTCTTGAATAACTTACTGCACACGTTACTTCAGCACGGTTTCATTTTCATTAGTTTATGTCTCTTATAGTCTTCTGCTTCTGTGTAAAAAACAAATCCACTTCCCAACGTCCACTACTGATACAAAACTTCTTCGCCAATAACATGGCTATTTATCGATTTTTACTCTCATAAAATTGGCTTTCTTTTTCGGTTATTCCATTCGCTAAATACAGATTAGTTCCGTGCGGCAAGCCAAGCTTGCTATTCGACGGTTTTCAAAAACACACAAAACATTATCGCATCGCATCCATATCGTATTCGAGTATTTAATTACTGACACGCTACAACTATGTTGTAAGCGACTATGGCACGAGTTGTTGCGTGACAGTCCGTCTGTCCGTCCGTCACGGACGGTACGAGATAGGGCCTAGATTGCTATTGACATGAAAATCATTGACCTTGAACGACCTTGAAGGTCAGTACTGCAACAGGAACTGTATAGGCTGTAACGTATCTTTCCTAGCGACAACTGCTTTTTTTGTTTTTTGTTCTTTTATTTGCATGACTACAAGCTAAAAAGCCTACTTTCTTTAGCAAAACGCTAAACGCTTCACGCAGATCTCAACTTCAGAAATCTTTGTTTTTTGACCAATACGAATGCAGACAGACGGAGAGTCTGGGGGACAGACAGACAGAAAGCGACGACGTGTTTTGCAGACGACGTCGACAGATGGATGTGCGACGTGAAACCTCCAGTGAGTGAGTGCGACTGTGCAACTATTCCGTGATAAATATCGACCAACGCCATTACGGACTCTGGGGACAGCCGCCGTGCTCGTTAGCTGGCAAGGCCAGGAAAGTAATTCAATTTTTGGTCAAGCGAACTTGCACTGCACACGTCCAATGAGCAAATACATCGGACCACCCGCGAGACTGTCCTTCAGCCCACCTACCATCACCGTGCCGCCATCATCACATTCGTCGATCAAACTCTGATACAATAGCCAGTGATCAATAACTCTGTGAATCTGTTCCGGTTGGTATTTCGTGGCCTCTGCGCTGAACGTTGTATGCGGGTGGCCCGTAATCAATGCGCGTGATACTACGCCGTCCTCTCCAGCAAGACATTGCGCTTTTGTGCGATGACAGCAGAGGCTGACTGGGCCACCATTATTAATGGGTGGTTTGGGTGAGTTTAGACACAATAAGTACCGACCGAACACACCCACGCAGCAATTCATCGATGTCAATATACTCAATAAGAACGGGCGCGTCTACGCCAAAACTTTGAAAAATGTTCCTTTATCATAAAAGTGGAGTGTTTCTTCCGTTCAGCGAAAAAATTTTTATCATTTAGCATTTAAACTATAGCAACCATTTTCTAGCTCACTTTTTAGGCCCAAAATGTCCCAAAATTAACAGCGAGCCCTACTGATTGAGCCCCTCCAGACACCCGCTGCTCGAATGAGAAAAAAGTCCCCCCAAAAATGTTCCAAAAGACTTAAATGAGGACCGAAATTAACAGAAAAATGGAAAAAAAACGGGTCTGTAAAAATATCACTATTTACCATAATCATCGGACTAATTTTTTTACTCATCGTGTGCTTCGTTCCTGATGTAACCGAAAAGTAATATACGCTCGTATATATAAAACGTCAGTGTATGTATATATTATTGACAACCAACGACCGACCGACCGACCGACCAACTTCGCGTCTTGGACAATTTCGAACGACCGGCATAATTATGTCTGCAAACGGTCGTCCGAAAACAGAAGTGCGCATCTGTGGCGTCCGTCAGCAGTTTTTAAAAGCAAGCTTACGACGTTACGCTAAGTGACGAACAGTTCAAAGCTAATGTTTATTTACCGCCTATACGCTGCGGTCTATAGACTACTGGTGATAGAACGGAGCATCGCTCAGGACTAGCAGACGAGCTGTATTAAAACAGACGACGTAGCCGAGAGCATGACGAATGGACAGACGAACACAAGCACCGACTTCTAGAAATCACCGTGAGGCGACATCACTTTCACTCTCCGGTGTCTCTTTCTTTCCATCTCTCATTTCCTTACTTCTTTTTCTCTTCTTTCTCTTCTCTTCCCTTCTTTCTGCTCATTAAATCCAGCAACTGGGTCTGGAAATTGCTCCAAGTGTTCCCAGATGCTCAAAATACAAATGCATCATTCTGCAAATGGCAAGAAATGCACACCCATCACCAAAACTACAGTTCAACGTCATGATGCCTACGATACCTGGTGCCTGCGAAAAATCCTACGAATGCCATACACGAGTTACACCACAAACGAGACAGTTCGAGACATTGCTTGTTGCTTACCAGTCTCTGGAGTGGTCAGGTCCCATCGCCGAAGGTTCTTCGGACACCTAGCTCGTACAGCCCCAAAGGAAAATCATCACCGTGTCATAGCCGCTGACTTCGACCACTAGTAACTGAAAGAGACCGGCCGGGCGCCGAAAAATCCCCTAAATTTTGAAAAAAATTGTCGAAAATATTTTTGACGAAAAATTTTCGTTCCCAAATGCAAAATTTAAAGCTAAAACCCGCATTTCAAAAAAGTCAAAAGCAAAAAAAATTAAAATATTAAGCGCGCACGATTTCCCCTGTTGGAAATTTGCAGCGTCTGCCGAAAAATTACAAGTTCCTGCGCAGCCTATTTTTTAACCCGCGACGATCAGAGATAATCTTGACGAGCTGACAACCCCATCAAGCTTAAGCTTAGCTGAGTGAATAAGTGGGTAAAGTTTTACGTGCCCCCGTTCGACACATTATATGTCATTCTAGGGATTATTCTTTGCAGTGAATCACTTGCGCTGGTACTTAGTACTGACAAATGAGACCTAGCTGTCTCTCTGCTGTCTGCCGGCCACGTGGGCACTGATGGGTTAATCTGAACACAGACACGAACCAACACGCGCCCACCCACGACATCGCACAGATGTGCCGGCGACAGTAGTCCATCCTGAGCCACCACACATGCCCACCCACGCACAGTGGCACAAACAGATACACAACAACGCGCCCTGATGGCAAGTGCGCCTTAACATCTGAGCAGAATTCCCGGCGCTATAGAACATCTAATAAATTAGCATAATGCATGCGTTTTGACTGACTTGATTTTCCCTTACAATGGTTGGAACGTTACATTCGGGATTCCTTAGCGAAAACTGTTTCGAAATTCCCAATTTCTGGCACTTATTTTGACAAAAAGTTCCTTTAAACTGTTTTATATATTTGGCAACTGTGGGCGAATTTGTGACGAGCGTATTATTATACTAGGTTCATAACGCACGTTAGGTCTTTCACAACGTGAAGAATCTCAAGTACGGAGTCTGGAGTGAATTTTTTTTTAACTTTTGCATTTAGATAGAGAAAAACTGCAGAAAAAGTTGGATTAATTAAAACATTTCACTTCGCCACGCAGACATGCTGCTGCATTCTTAGATAAATAAGCTTACATAATTAATTACATGCAGCTCAGTTTAATTTCGGAAAAACTCGTGTATATCTAATCTAATATCTAATCAATTTAACGTAACGGAAGCAATTTACTAAAAATATGACGTAATGATGACATAAATGAACAAACGCGAAAGAGACCGTGAAAAGACTGCGAGTTGCCGTTTCTTTGACCCTTTGTCGTTATTTTCAGCAATTTTATATCGTACAACAAAACGCGGCCGCTACCGTCTTATGTAAGTTTCAGTTCAGAACTAAAACGGAATGGGTCCGTTATTGTATGTTAGTTAGTATTATTTATAGAAGCCATCACTCTCAACTTTGTTATTATTATTAGCGTGAAGAAGCGACGGACGTGCCCGTGAACGTGACGTGCTTTGCTGACCACGGCATAAATAAAGCACCAGTAAAGCCGTTGTGTGGTCCGAAAGCCGCCGATGCGAGTGCGAATATCATGAAACGACCTCGTATAACATAAGCCTGGTCGTGTCCGGCGCCGCGCGGATCTCACATAATTTAATCTCACCTAGTGATTGCAATCCCTAGATTGAACTCTCAATCCAAAGATCCGGGATTATAAAATTTGTAATCCCGGGATCCCGTTTCGGGATTAAGCGTACAGATTGGTCGCTATTTTGGTATCTTTAGCAGACATTACATGCATAGGATGTAGAAGGCCGGCCCCTATACGGAAGGTGTAGGCCTATTCAAACTGTAGAGAGTGACTGTGACTGTCAAAATACAAATAAGTTGAAATTACAGTGCACAGCAAAAGTGCTGTTACACAACAGTCCCAAAAATTGTTATTTAAGCCTCGTCACACCACTTTTAAAAATGTCATCTAAATGGGCTCGAAAATTACTGGACTTAAATCCGGATTCAGAAATCAGGAACCTAAGATAATAAATGATCTACAATCCACAAGAAACCGTATCGCTAGAAAAATTTGATCAGCCTCTCACTAGACCATGCTCAACCCCTTCGACAAAATGTTATTGAAATTGGTTGGTAAACTTTTTAAAATTATCAAGCTGACAGACGGACCGAGATGTAAACGCATAAACATGCCATAAAGTGCAAAGTTGGAAATTGGTGCGCAATACCGCCTAGTTGGTGTAACGATTATTGATCGGTCATGTGGGGGCTAGACCCCCACGCTAAGCCGCTGTAATAAACTTGTGATGTTACATAAAACACGGCTAAAATGCAAAAGTTGACGTGCAAAATACAGTGGCGTGGACAAGAGGAGCCAGGGGCCCAGGCTCCTCCCAATCCTCTAGACAAAACATAAGCATACGTTTACACTGCACAAAATTTGCCAATTTGGTCAGTTTATTCTCGGGAAAATAATTAAAACTGTTGCCGTCAAATCTCATCTTTTAAAGCTAAAATGCACCAAATTCGACTTCAGCTGGGACTCAGCTCCAAACCCCGCTGGGGAGCTCACAGCGCTCCCCCAGATCCCCAAGCTGGATTTCAGGGAGTCTTACTTCTAAGGGAAGAGAGGTAAAAAAGGGGGGAAACAGGAATAGAAAAAAAAGGGTAAAAGGGAGAAAAAAACGAAAAGAGGAAAAAAAGATGGGGAAAAGGGAGATGAGGCCCCTCCCAATTGAAATTTATGGCTACGTCACTGGCAAAATACACAATTCGTTTCAAAGTCGCATCTATATGCACCACACTATAGTCTATCCGTATCCTATAGGCTATGCCAATCGGCAAAAAGCGGCTAAAAAAAATTGCGAATATTCAGATTCACCAATATCTATCCGCCTGTATGTCGCATGTCGTTCTCGAGTTACACTCAACGTGCAAGTTTTTGTTAGACCGCCTTACGTTTTCGCTTTGTTTTGTTTTCTACTTTTTTATTTCTTTTTATTTTTGTTTTTCCTTCCAAATTAGACAACAGACCAAGACTAAAATTGGGGAAGGACGACTCTTACCTGGAAAGAACTGAGACCAAATTTTTGCGAGATCTGTTAAGGGGACTTAGTATGAGGGACATTTTACCACATTCATAATCGACGGCTTGGTAAATAAGCAGCCGTAGACTCGCGTTAGGCACTGCCCCAAATTTCTAGTTTTATCAAGACTTTAGACATACTAAATCATTTACGTTCTCTGGATAAAGTGATTATCTTCATTTTCAGGTGCTCGACATTGTATCTGCCATACAATTCTTTTTCATTACCTTTTTCGAAAATTTACCACCAGTCCCAACAGCAGCAGCAGCAGCAGCAAGCCAGCAACGCCATGCACAGTACTGACTGAGACTAACAGATGTCGCCGCTGATAGTGTAAATTACGACCCGCCCGCGCTAATTCTTATAGCGTCACGTTGATGTAATTTGGCCGCTGCTGCTGCTGCAGCAGTTGTCGATCAGTCAGACGCATCCATCAGCAACGCTTTGACTACTTCACGCGGTTGTGTGACTTAAGATGTACTTTATTCAGGTTGTTGTCGGATGTTAGGTGTACTGGGGGCCGGGCGAGGGCGTGGTGCGTGAAGCGCCGCGTTACGCATGGTTGCTCTGACTCCTGATTGGTCCGTCGGCGTTATTGCATTGTAGACTCGACCGCTGGATGTCGTCTAATTACTAGGTCTTAAAATCAATGAAGTTATCCTGATATGCTGAAAACGAACGTTTCATGTTCCTTATAGGGTGTGACTTTACACGATATGTATAGGTTTCAACAGCCTGAATAGAGTACACCTAAAGTCCTGATACCCTTTACGCCAATGTGACAGCATTTCTCAGCCGGATATTGTGAACTTCGTTGCAAAAAAATGCGTCAGTGGCGGGCTACACTCATTGTTATTTGCCCATTTCAATGTACAGACACAGTACTGGACAGAATAATAACCCGAACGTTACCCGGCGTCCGAATGTCCGTCCGTCCGTCCAACTGACGACAAGATTGTGACGTTAGTTCAGGACCGATTTTCACAACTTTGTAGTTGTTCAAAAATGGCTAAAACCATGTAACCAAATTTTTAAAATAAGAACATTCAAATTGTACAGATATTACGACAAAGAAGAAAGCATATTAACAAAATTAACAGAACAAATATATATATGTATATATATGTGCGCGTTCAAGGAATAATAGCCGAATCTGTAAAAATATTAACACCTATAAGCGCGTAGCTCTTAAAAACAGCACCAATCTTACTATGGACAATCGTCTGGAAACCTACTCACCGGCTGTTTCATAAGTAAGTATGGTCAAGGTCACATGGTTGTGTCAGTTAATTTACAACTCTAATATCTTTTGCATCCGTTACTGCCTAATAAACCGTGTAGCTGAAATCTGCTTAGAAGCATTACAATGTCGCACTGTCGCTCCGTATAAGAGACTTTCGGCCCGCGCTGTAGTACTGACTATACATGTCTATGATTACATCACTAAGCATGTTTCATTTAACGGTTCAGTGATTTGTGTAAAACTATACAGGATGGGTCATAAAATTGCACCCTTTTGGTATGGCACCTTTTTGGTGTTTGATGCATTATATTTGCAATTTTTTTATTTACTCGCATAAAATTTTTATTTAGTGGCGTCGTTCTATGTCTACCAATGCAAACAGGTTGCGTTTTATGCGAAATAAATTTTTGTAATTTCGTAGCGTGGTTGGATTAACAAAATTAACTAACGATGAACGCTGTTTGATTCACAATCCGCGTATAAAACATTGGAGTTCAAAAAAGTGTTTTCGAAGAAATGAGCATTTCAAGATGTGAATAATTAACACTAAATGTTAAAATTGTTCAAGCAGTATAAATATCTGGTGTTTGAACTTTATATGGCATTATATTGACTGTCACTTTTAGGCCCATCCCATTCAAACATCATTTCGTTATAGACGATAAAAGGTAGCAATGCCACTTTAAACACCATTTACACCAATCTAGTAAGTTTACTTATAGGCCTATTCAGGTAAATCTAATCATAAGGGGCTAGTTTAACTGTTTCTGAAAGTCGGTGATCATTGTTGCTGATCGCTGCGAGAAGATAATTACTACGTTCTAACGCCAAGTCTACCCTATTTCATATTGCGTAAAACACGACGCGATACTCAGTGACGTTAGGCTTGGCCTTGGTCTTGATGCTCAAAACCTAAAGTCGTGCTGAGTGTGAAAATGTATGCAAAATTATTCATGACACTGGCGCGGTACAACACTAGGGTCCGGCGACTTCATTATAGCTGACTGCACTCGTGAGTGGCAATTCAGTATCTCCATCGCGAAATGCTGTGTCATAAATTGCGAATATCGGAAAACGCATAATTACTCCTCATCTGATTGTTGACGACAATAGGCTACTGTACCGATCGCAGACGCGTGACAACGCAACATTATTTGTGCAAATTTATCTCCCACTGCCCATGTATACGATATACAGGGTGCGGCAAAAAAAGTAAACCCCTAAATTTTTTGCCGTTTTCTCAGCAATAGTCTAGGATTTTAATATGAAATTTTACAGCTTTATTTAACTAAACATTCTACATCTAACTGCCAAATACAATGTGATTCTATTAAAAAACGACGAAGTTATAGACTTTTTAACATGACCGCCTACCGATTTTTCGGCATTCAAAAATGTTCATGTTAAAAAATGCTATTTAATTTTCAAAAACTGGTTACACGTTACTGCCGATGACGTCACAGTGACAATTTAATAAACAGCAATTTATACTGTTTATAAATTATCACAAAATTATCGTTACTTCAAAGCAATCGCCGGCTGCCCACCGGATTCATCTTCCAGCAGGACGGCGCGCCGGGCGCATCAGCACACACAGCGCGCAACGCAGCGCAGCGCACAGAACTGGCTGCGGGCCAGCTGTCCAGATATCATCACAAGAGACCAATGGCCTCCAAATTCGTCGAATATAATATAAACTCAATGGACTATCACGTATGCGGTGCAATGTTGGAGGCTTACTGCAAGCTTAAAACAAAGCTGAAAACAAGCGCCAAACTCAAGGAAGCGCTTCAGGTTATCTGGGGCAACCTGCCACAGGGACCGATCGACAAGGCTGTAAAAGATTTCTCAAACAAGGCGACTGGAGGCTGGTGTTGTTGCTTGGAGCTGGTGGTGAACACTTCGAACATTCGCAGTGACAATGGAATTCCGGCGTTTGATCATTATTTAACTGTGTTGTTTCAAATATGTTATTAAATTGGTGTTGTAGCCAGAGCATATTTGAATGCTGAAAAATCGGTAGACGGTCGTGTTAAAAAATCTGTAACTTCATCGTTTTTCAACAGAATCAAATTTTACTTGCAATTAAATGTAGAAGGTTTTAGTAAATAGATACGTAAAACTTCAAGTTAAAATTTCAAACGGTTGCTGAGAAAAAAGCGAAAAACTTTAGGAGTCCACTTTTTTGCCGCACCCTGTAGTTGCTAAAGCGCACAAACAAAAAAGTAAAAAGATGAAATCCCGCTACTTGCTCTAATGTTTTACACCAGTAGTGACCAGAAGCCATTTACAATTTCGTAAGTGGCAGCTGATTAGCATGAGCTAACAATACCGCAGCGCACTATGCGGCCATCTATTGCCCACATGCAGCTGGACTCGCCGTTTGCAACTTTTGCGCGCATTCCTGTCGAAAAGTAACTGACAAAAATTAAACAGTATAATAACAAAACGATTAATACGAAAAGTCTGGAAAACCAGCATCTACCATTGGAACGACAGCGGTAGGCGTAGTGATTAAATAACTCGGAATAAAGCGACAGTAACGTGACACAGTAATAGCAATAAGGCATGGCAGTAAAGCGACGGGACGATGCCAGGAAGTACATGACTGCAGGCTGACGCGTAGGCAGTCAGAGACAAACATGCGCCATTCATCGATTGGTGTCTGGCTTTTTGCTCCTTTGCCATTTCCCCCTGACTTGTTAGTTCCCGCACGTTGGACGATTCGCCCCCCCCCCGGAACTAAACTTTTTTATTGAGCAGACAGAAACTATACATACTCGTAACGTTTGTTTTACGGCCGGGATGATTGTTCTCTTACAGCAATTTACTACACATCATACCAAAAACTTACAAATCTACGAAAACATTTAAAATGACCAAGAAAACTTTTTGTCTAAAACATTTAGTTTTTTTCTGGTTTGATTCCAATGATACTGTGAATAAAACGCCGACTTAGTCGTCGTGGACATCGTCGTCGGGATCATTAGTCTTGTGGTCACCGACGTCCATATTAAGATGTCGTCCAACGGCGGAGGCGAATCTGTCAGGAGGCGAACGAGCCAGAGGGCGAATCGTCCAGGGAGCGAAACTGGAAATGAGTGAAAAAAAACACAATTTTATCGATCCGTTCCGTAGCTTCTGTATTGCAGCGATCTGTATGCTGTATCATTTCTTTATAACCAGTTCAGCGATGCTACATCCTATTATTGTTATTATATGACCAAGCGCTCTAATAACACAGGATGGAGCGAAAACAGTCATTCTTTCAAAGTTTTGTCGATGTCGTTTCTATTCTTCTTTTATCGCAGGTTCTCTAATTTATTAAACTGCTCACGTACGCTACCGTTCGAAGACTATTATTCTGAAATTCATAATGCGCATTCTGCTATGCAAGTAAAAGTACAAATTTAAGATGTCTAAAATAGTTTCAGCCGCATGATGCAGACGCAGCAGAAGTATTTTTTTCTGACAAACATGACGTGCACGAACTCTTCGTATTAATAAATAACCAAGTCACAGCTGACAAAGGCGCCTCTAGTGAATAAGTTCAGTAGCTCCGGGTCCCACATAAAATAGCTGTGACGTACGGGACAGATGACCTCCCCTCCCCTCTCACACGCTACGACTGACTCCCACATCCCCTTGTCAGCTTGAAATAGTTTTTGAACGTCCTCTAGGAGAATCATTTCATGGACGGTTCACAACCGCCAGTTTACATTACATGGACGGTCCGTGTGTGACAGTAGGCCTATATGACAGAATTGCACGAAACGCGAGTGCAGACGCTATTACGAAATTTCATCATTGTTTAAAATCCTAAAAAACAATATGACCTTGAGTGGCTTTAAAAAAAAATTTCAAGTGACAAGTATTACCAACAAATTTCTTTTTAACTTAAGCCTGTTGTTTTTGTATTAACATCTCACACGTTAAATTTTTAAATAGTAAACCCAGAAATGTCCCGTGATGCTAATAGATAGGGCGCATACAACTTCCTATTTGCCTTCACGTCGTTCAGGCAATAATTACCAGTTGTTTATAAGTAAAGAACACAAGCGCCAACAATAGCCTTTGAATAATAATGGTTAAAAATATTTTCCTGTTCAAAAAAAACGAAATGTCGAACAAGGACTTGTCAGACGTCACTGTTACCGACGAATTTACGTGAACGAAAAAAAATCTGCTATAAGCATCAAGAAAAATTGTTGGAAATGCGCAGATCGCCTACCAATAGTACCGACAGCAGTTTTGTTTAGTCCATTCGGCGCCGCTTTCGAGGGTTGCAGCGTCACATATGGGCAATCGATCAACTCGATCGACTGTAGCTGATCGACACATAATACACAATAACGTTTTTGAACACACGCCGAATGAATGGCAGCGCTGTGTTAACAGCTCATGAATTACACAAATACACAGCACCGAAGCACACCACCACCACCAGCAGCAGCAGCAGTAGTAGCAACACTGTGACGTTATCGTCAGACGTCGACAGTGTAGCAAGTGGTCACAGTTGCGTGCAACTCGGTTTTGAGGCCATGAAACCAACAGACCGCTCCAGGGCCCGATATTTCGATTGACGTCACGGACTCCCATTTTGTAAATTTTTGCCGGACTGCTGCAAAGATAAACTTGATAAACTTTTTATGTTACAGAAATAATTTTCCTTGCTGTTGTAAAAATCTGATTATTCAGTGTCGCATCGTTCGTGCTATTTCCGTCGTTTCTTCTGTTCGGCGCAAACACAAAACATGGCAAGAATCCCGGATGGAGCGAGAGGAACAAAGGGATCGCATAAGTACACGGGTGCCCCCGAATTTTACACTGGTTGCACGATTTTCTTGGTTCTTATGAATTTAATTAAGACATGAAAAGGTAGGCGTACAAGTGTCCTCAGAGAACGAGGTCGAGACTCGATCGTAAACGTCATTTATGCCAGCACAATCGAGTTACTTTTTGGTTTCATGTCTCATGCTTTACGGTTATGCACCATCATGTACAGTATTATACCATTGCGCAGCAACTTTTGCTTAGCACCACGCCAACATCATTGACTCAAAAATGACATCTTTTAGCGGGCGTTGTGTGACGTCGCTATTGCGGTTACATTTCATTTGTCTGTCCGTCTGCCCGCCCGTCACACACGTGGACACAGTGGAACGGTTCAAGATACCGAGATACGGTTTTTTAACGTATCTTACATAAGTGATTATAATGCAGTTTAACGGCAAAACCTTATGGTTAATTGTGCGTCCAAGTTTCAAGGGTTCACTCAAAAATGGGCACTTGTTCTGATGTACACCGTCACAACTCGAAAATAATGCGACGCAGAACCCTAGTTAAGCCTACTATAAAAACTGTAATATAACAGAATGCTACAACCTACAGACACATATGGGATTCCGACCAAAATGACTAATATTGCCAGCTGCGACTGAAAATGAAACTCAGACATTTCGGTCATTCGTCGATCAAACATGACGCGCGATCACCAAGCACATCATCAGTAAGCTATAAACCTTTAAAGAATTCTAGCAGTTAGCAACAATGTAACAGCACGCAGAAATCAGATCGATTTCCGCTGCTGCTATCTATTGAGCGATCCACAGCTGTTGCCACATGTATACGCCAACATTCTCGACGTAAAACGAGTGTACGCTAAATTATTAACAAATCAGTGGCGGGCTCAATAAGTGTGGCTAACGTCAACAATAGAACAGTCAATAATATATCTATATTTTAAGGTTCTAACGTAATATACATGATTAGTTGTGTATTTATTACATGAGTCCATTAAAAGTTTCAAGATAATTAAAATTAATTATTTGAAATTTGCTTTACAATAATAACTGAAGTAAATAACAATATAATTTAAAGTAGTCTTACACAGTGGCGGTGCTTTACATAATTTAATTGTCTTCAACGAACAACGAGTCAATAAAGCCATTTTTCAAGTAAATAAAATATGAAAAAATTAAGAAAACGCTAACAGAATTTTCGCCACTTTCCAGAATAATTATTATCGTTCTCAATCAAAACATTTATAGCCAACATTACTGGAAGGCGGTCCAAATCGGTGGCTTGTATACTGGGTAATCCATAACAAGCAAACCCGTAACTTATATGCATTTGTAACTTTAAACAAACACTAACCGATATTCAAAACTCTTCCACTGGCTACATACTCGTAAGTGGTACTCTTGAAATAAGCATTTTAAACGCGTGGCGAAGTCAGCTTTAGAATGTACTGAAAGTTACAAGATAACTTCTATTAAAACTCACTCATTCTAGAGCTGACTAAACAACATATAATATTACGCGTTTAAAATGTGATAAAATCTTTAATGACCACTTAATTGTAAATTAACTACAAAGTACAGCGACAAAAGAATTTTGGAACCAGGTCGATGCTTTTTACAGGTACGTCACTGTGTGTATGTTGGTCAAAGCCGCTAAGAAAGTGTTTGCCGTATTTAGCGAGTACGTGTCGACTGTCGCACACAACTGTCGATCCGGTTAATTCGCACGAATGCATCCTACTCACTGCTGAACAGCCGGCCAAGACTTAATCCTGTTAGGTTCTCACGCGGATTAACGTAAACCGTCGAGAGCTATAGGACACGAACGACCGTATAACTGGCAGAGAGACAGACAACTCTTGGCTATAGATAGGCCTACGACGACGCGCTCGCAGGCCGTCTGTTCGTCCATCAGCTGTCTGTGTGTGCACTAATGGATCTTCTCTGTCGTCCGCATCACGCGTGTTGATTTTAGACCCGCGATACAGGAAACCGCTTCCTGGATCGGTCGGTCGATCCGCAGGCCGGCACCTGTTCATGCTTTCTTTGATCGTATTAACGGGCGCCAGCCGCCAGTGACACAATAAATGCTGTAAGACTGCAACGCGCTTTAATTCCGTCAACAGTCAGTCACAGTTACTGAGTTACGTGAGTAGGCCCCAAGTACGAAAGTAAATTTCTACAGCGCACAATGTTGACCAGAATCTCGCCGAATCTGAGGCGCAAGAGGTAGAATGAGGCATTAAAATAGCCCTATTTTAGAAACGATATTGTAGAAAAAAGTTTTGAGTTGGCAGACGAAGAAGACACAAAAAGCACACTTGCGAGTGTCCAAAGAAAGATAATCCAACTATTGCAAAAACTGCTAGGAGTAAAACATTTTCCTCCAGATCGACTGATCGAGTGCAACTGAAAGTTGTGCAGTGCAAAGGTTTGGTGTATAGGAGTTCCCAACGTAGCTCTGGACTGAGCCTACGGTCAATGAATCTCTGCATCGCATGCCGTCAGAACGTCATAACTCAGTAGCAATGTCGACGTCTCGTTGATGTGTATAATAGTCAGACCAATCCTGAAGTCTCGTTGACATCGGTCACAGAATGATATAGGCCTACTGCTGATTGGATGGTGAAAGACTGGAGAATGGAAAACAGGTTCAACACTCGAAGGTTTCCGTTGCAGTGTTAGGCCTAATACTAGGCCTAACACTATCCCTGACGCTCCTTTACTCTTTCATTCTGCTAAAATAAGCCTAGCGGGTTTTCCGAATGTGAACCGGATCTCTGACATTGCGTAGAACGGTAAAAGTGCATAATCACCGGTGCGTCAAAATCTGCAGTAAGCTTATGCAAATGGATGTCTATAGGTCTATTTCATTAATAATTATTTCAATTATCAGAAAAACCACTGCTATCTTTGTAAGTTCATGTACGTTTCTACATAGTGTAAGTTAACTACACGTACCTGATGGTCTATTTACAAACCTCAATATTGCGAGAGTCCTAAGCTTCTACTGTGATGTAAATTCACGGCGCAGCAGTCCGACGCAATCGTATCTGCAGCCGACGCTATGCAGTTGCACTCGTCTGACGCGCGTTCCAAACTGTCGTCGGGTTCGGCTGTGAGTTCAGTCGCGATTGCTATCACGAGCCCGTTGCTGCTGGCTACCAGTCAGTCGCCGCTCTGCGACGTGGTCTGACTGTAGCGTACCGACGACCGACCGACCGCGCAGACTCCGTCAGGGATCAGCGCACTCCCAGCCCACAGCAGCGACCGCTTGCTGTTGCTGCTGCTGCTGCTGATGATGATGATGATGATGCGACGGTTTTGAGTACGCTCGTTGTACGTGATGACACAAAGCGATCAGCGCAAACAATTGACTCCATCAACGCGCAAATGACTGAGCAAATTCGCCGCCAGTGTAGTGAGCAACTAGCTGCAGCAAAATGCAGTGGCGCTAAAACCGGGGCTTTAGAGAAACAATAGGATTTCATCGACAGAAATTAAATACAAAAAAATGAAAATTTGCGGTAGACTAAATTAATAACATCAACAAATCATTTAAATGCCTACAATGATTGATGATATGTAAAAAAGCCAGAACATACGGTGATACGATTGTGCAATGTTTGAAATAAAAACATCACAATGCACAACGCGCATAAAAGTTAAACGTTGCTGTTAATGATTCATGAGTTTGCATTAACTGTCGCTCAATGGTTTCGCGACCCACATGTTCATATAAGCTTTCCTGAACTTGAGAAAGCTACTAGCTATGGATAAGACTCTGTAGGCTACACTATTTTGTTCCTAAAAAGATAAATAGTATATTTATGTGATATTAATTTCTTATGCTGATAAATTGCTATGTTTATGTTGTCGTCAAACTAACTGACCTTTTTGACTCGCTACAGCTATGCTGTAAGCGTCTATGGCACGACGTGTCTGTCTGTCCTTTGTTCGTCCGTCTGTCTGTAACGGATGTATTGTGGCTAAACGTTAGGTCGTAGGGAAAAAAAGAATAATTAGTTTTTTGTATAGGCTTTTTGCGTACAAAATTTGGGAATGCAGTGGGAACATTTTTAAATGTGGGATTGAATGAAAAAAGGGAGAAAATGTGCGTTTTTAACGAAAAACTGGCCATATCTCGGAAACGGTAAGAGATAAAATCAAGGTTACTATTAATCACTAATATATGTAAAAAAAACTTGAGAGTTTACAACTGTGTGTAAGGACGATGTGATGATATCAGTCCTCTAAAACACCAAAAATCATTTGGGTAACCTTAGATGGGAATGCAATGTGGCATATACAAGCTGACTTTAGTTGGTAATCACTAACATAGTCTAAAGCCTTCTTCATTTGATGTTGATTGTCTAAGGTTACCCAAATGATTTTTGCTGTTTTAGAGAACTGATATTATCACATCGTCCTTACACACAGTTGTAAACTGGTAAGTTTTTTTACATATATATTTGCTGTTTTATTGCCAAAAGTCGGGGAATGTGCCTGACGCATGCAAAAAGCGTTGTAGCAGAATCCGTATCTTTACCTTTTACTTTTTAAGGCAAAGCAGTATACCTCCTGTCGGGTACATAACGTTGGATGTGTCTACTACTACTACTGCTGCTGCTCCTACTACGCTGCTGCTAGTTATAGCTGGAAATCAGGGTTGGCCGTGGTAGACTTAGACTGACGTCATCTAATTGTCAAACCCTCAATTCGCACTTCCGTCAGATGCAATGATCTTGGTGATAATTGTTGTACAAGCCGAGGTATAGTCCATTTTGTCTTAAATTTTGTTGCTATGGCAACAAGGGTCGGTCGGGTAAAATTCAGTTAGCAGCATTTGATGGCCCATTTCCAAAAACTCCCCCACAGATGCAAAAAATCTCGCAGATATCTCTTACACAAGCCGAGTTATAGCCAATTTTGTCCCAAATTTCGTTGCCATGGCACGTCGTGGGAAAATGCGATTGGCGGCATTCGATGACCCATTCCAGAAAACCCCTTTATATGCACAAAAATCCCGCAAAAATCTCTTACGTAAGCCGAATTATAGCCAGTTTTGTCCAAAATTTCGTTGCCATGGCAACGGGGGTCAATCGGGGGTAAATATAAATGTCACCGTTAATTAGGCCGACCTTGAAAACCATACCATAGAACCAAAAATTACGACTCTATTCTGCACACAACAGAAGTTATGACAGTTTAAACAATTTTTAAAATTTCCCCATAGGCGCCATTGTAATTTTTTTTCGAATTTTTCGAATAAATAAATCAAAGTTACATTTTTATTTTGTAACATTAGAAAGGCACTTCCTTGCGCTGAACCGCGTCATTTGACATATTAAGCGCAAAAATCGGTCTAACGGTCTCGCCTGTAGGCGAGTTGAAGAACCAAAAAGTGTTGTAAATTTCGAACAGGAGGGGTGCATATTTCAGCGTACATTTAAATTCTCACGTGTGTCTTCTGTGTAAAAACCAAAAAAGTGGCTATTAAAAATTAGAATAAGTTAAAAAGCTACTTCTGGCGACTGACATCACGCATTCATCACTCTCTCCGTGTGTCTCGTGTTGAAGCGCTTATAAGGCCGGATGTGAGTGTCTTGCGAACACGGCTAGAGACAGGACGGAGACAGGCGGAGAGACCAACGGATATAAAAAAAAGACTCTCATCCGGTTGGGAGAAGGAAGACTCAGACGCTGTCGATGGGATGACGATAATCGCCGACAGGCTGACAGGCTTGCGATCAGCTGAACGCTGTTCATCTGTCTGACATCTCATTTCGCTCGTCTTCTCTGATGAAGACATCATTCACCCGACTGAAAGTAACTCACTGATGTTGTCTAGGCAGCCGCATAGTCCGAAATCAAACTGGTCGTCAACAGTTGCTATATTAATTACAGTAGATATAAATATGTCAAACTTAAATAGACCTAGATGATTTTGAACACTTGTGCACAAAATGAACTCTTAACACTCGCACTAATTGTTTGTTGCACCAAAGCGAAATTAACATCTGACGCTCTGTAGGTTATACTATAATTTACTGCTAATACGAATGTTACACATGAGCAAATAATTATGTGATAAAGTGAACTGACTGTCAATGACTGATTATTTTAGCTATAACATTCTGACATTAGCACTTTACATGGTAGTGTAGCGACGCATGGGACATAGTAAAATATTTACTTTTTTGGCAAATTTCAAAGAATTATTGCATGTTTGAACTCGTACCTGTCAAATATGTCTGGCCCTGCTGCATTGACAGCATTACAATTCTTTCCAGAAGCTGTTTAGTGGGAAGAGACGAACTTAATGAGTTCGATGTTCTGCGTCTTCTGGTGCATGATACGGTCAGCTATAGTCAGTTATTCAGTTCAGTATTCAGTTAACCAGTTCTAGAGTTAACCAGTTCTATTTCTCAACTACAATTAAGCCTCCTTTTGTTGAAGTTTGCGTCAACTTGAATGCAAATAATAGGCAGCTGACGAACGTGTTCGAGGCTTTAGCAGAATTTTGGTGTCGTTTGGCAGAGTGTGCAAGATGTCGACCAGCCGACAGACGCTGTTGTGTAGGATCTTGTCATCAAATGCACCGCGTCATACATGCCTACGACGTGTTGCGACGTACTCTTGTTACAACTTTACGTGCCTAATGACTTGTTCAGTGGCGCTGACATGCACGAAGAAACAGAGGCCACAAGTCTGCTGTGATAGCCACGGCTGTGTAAACGTAGTAATAAGCCGCATTACGGATCTTCGTCGTCTTACTCGTCCGTCGCACGTGATCACAACTCAAAAAAAAACTAAAAGGCGCACAAAACCAAAATTAGTGTAAGCGTTTCCCGTTAACTGTTGTTTTTTTTTTAAATTTTTAGTTTAAAAGGTCAGAGTTTAAAGTTAGGGTTAGGCCTGAAACATTGCAGTTCTAGACGGACGGTCGCATATTATGTCGACACTGGTTCGACGTATTTTTTCAGAAAATAGAGCAAAATGTGCTTGCTAACATAAAATTTTAGCCTACACTTTACACACCGTTAACACAGTGACACAGTCAAGCTGAAGCGCGGACAACCTCTGAGGAGACTGGCACAGCACGCGGCTTGTTCAGTTCTTTGGCGTCCGAAGCCAATCCTTTCCGGACCAAATGACCACACGCCGGTTAGTCGTCCAGCAATCTACTGTCGGTCTATTTGTTGTCAATCAAGCAACGACTGGGCATGCACTGACGAGCTGCTGACTTCGTTGCTGATGGTTAATTCTGGCCGGCTGAGACTGCATTATTCCACTTACAAGACGACAGGACAGTGGCAGTGCAGTGCGCTGTAGGCCTACGTGTCCATGTGCCATCTCAGCTGCATGTCAGCTGCCGAAGCACGTCTCTCGGCGATTCCCACTTAGATGCTCGGCAAAAATATCGGTTATCCGTACGACAATTTCGATCAGACTATACTTCCAATTGCTGGATTGTAATAGTTCTAAGAATGTAGTGGATGAACTCTGACTCTGATCATATCAATCGTTGCTTTAGTATGTGGAAACCGGGGTGGCTTCTAACTGTAGAATTTCTGCAGGGCTCAGATACGAAGCAGGGTCGTTTCGTCTACCCCGGACCACAAGCCGGCCCGACCGGGTAATCATGTCCGCGGTCAGACCGACGAATTTACAAAGCTATAGCAAAGAACTAAAAAACAACAAAAAGGAAAGCGATC
>Ga0209367_1003419_pt1 | contig 21590 bp, 15 predicted proteins | sample WorMetLIZISLAND2_FD_187412 | JGI IMG/M metagenome (GOLD analysis project Ga0209367, IMG submission 187412) | Marine gutless worms symbiont microbial communities from Max Planck institute for Marine Microbiology, Germany - Olavius geniculatus... ...
TTTAACGCACGATGGCTCATATGACGCGGTTTTGCGCAAGGAAGTGCCTTTTGGGGGTTACAAAATTTAAATTCAACATTTTCACCTATTTTTTCACAAAAATATGATAAATTACAATGGCGCCTATGGGGAAAATTAGACAATGCTTTAAACTGCCATAACTCCGGCTATGTATAACATAAAGTCGTAATTTTTGGTTCTAGGGTATGGTTTTCAGGGTCGGCCAATTTAACGGTGTCATTTATATTTAGCCCTGATAGACCCCTGTTGAGATGGCAACGAAATTTGGGACAAAATGGGCGATAACTTGGCCCCTTTAAAAAAATTGCACACTGTTTGCACCTACTCCCTATTTTCGGGCCCGCGCTATCCGATGGTTCATTAAAATTTTTCCTCTGCCAACACCCGTTGCCATGGCAACGAATTTTGGGACAAAATTCACTATAACTCGGTCTGTGTAAGAGATATCTGCAAGATTTTTGCGTATATATAGTGGGGTTTTTGGGGATGGGCCATCGAATGCTGCCAACCGAATTTTTTCCCCAAGCGACCCTCGTTGCCATGGCAACAAAATTTGAGACATAATGGGTTAGAACTCGGCTTACGTAAGAAATATATCGAAGATCTTTGGATCAGATGGTGTGTTTTCAAGATCGGTTTATTTTGGTATTGGCAGTGCGCAATTATTCAAAAGCGCACATATGCACCCCCGCAAAAATCAAACATTGAGTATACGAAAAATCGTTATTATCTAGCAACAAAAACATTTCTACATTTTCTAACATTGCTATAATTATCTAATCCAGATTACTTCCAACGGCAATAAAACTGCAAATATTTATGTAAAAAACATCACCATTACACAATGTCAGAAGAACTTTGCTGACTGTGCAATGGCAAAGTTTGAATTTTTAAATTGTGATCACAGCATTTAAGTAGTGGTCATAACATGTCCTAGTGCTGATATAGGAACTGCGTGCGTGGTGTTTGAATGTGACGCCAGTCTGCGCGTGAAATGTTAGATCTAATGATTGTTCAAGCTCTTTCGTTATTCATTTTGTCAATGCCTTTGTCAATACTTGACTAAATAAATGATTTGATTCGATTTGATGATTGACAGTTTGCGCTGACGTATCCGCGTGTCTATGTTATGCTGGTGTAAGTGTCGTATAGGCCTGTTGACATTCTGCTGTTGGGCTTGTTGGTTTTATCATCTTTTCAGTCAGTTTTGGCATTAAAGCGTACACTAGAAAACTAAAAGTGTTATTTTGCTCCATCCTTGCACACCGCGATACATTATTTTAGGCTCTGGCCAGGCCCCTCGAGAGCCACAGCGGGCCCCCGGGGAAAAACATCTTTTCGAGTCCTTGGTGGGGTGGTGTGACTGGTGTCTGTGAGAAAATTTCGGAATTTTGTACCAAATTTGAATGGCGTGATTATGTTGCGGACCCCTACCAACAAAAATTGGGCTCAATCCATCCAGGGGTTTTTACCCCCCCATATAGGTGAAATATACACCCCTCCTGTTCTTCAACTCGCCTAGAGGCGAGTCCGTTAGACCGATTTTTACGCTTAATATGTCAAATGATGCGGTTCTGCGCAAGGAAGTGCCTTTTTATTGTTATAAAATAAAAATTTTATTTTTCACTTATTTGTACGAAAAATTCGAAAAAAATTACAATGGCGCCTATGGAGGAAATTTTAAAATTCTTCAAAGTGTCATAACTTCGCTTGTGTGCAAGATAGAGAGTAATTTTTGGTTCTAGGATATGGTTTTTGGGGACGGTCTAATTAACGGTGACATTTATGTTTACCCCCGATTGACCCCCGTTGCCAAGGTCATTTTGAACAGTTACTTTGTACACAACAACAACTACTACTACTACTAAGCTACCTCCAGCATCTTGCATTTTGTTATTTGTTTAATATAATGGCAAGCCTGTATGTGGGACAGCGAATTTAGTCTACATACCAAATTTCATGCAGATGGGTGAAAAAGCAGTTATAAGTGATGAACGACATTTAAAAAGGTGACCACCGCCATCTTGAATTTACTACTTTTCTCGATTCTGGTCACATGATTTATTTCCAGTAGTAACTAACCACATTCCTGCATAATTTTATGAACCTTTTTCACTTGGCAGCTGATTTGTTATGCTTTGTGTTAAAATACAAAATGTCGGCCGTTGAACGTCAAACTTAGCTTGCATATGAAATTTCGTGCAAGTACGTGCAATAGAAACTAAGTTATGACCGATAAACGCCATCTGAAATTTATTATTTTTGTCGATTTTGGTCACACGATCTACTTCTGGTAGCAGCCAACGACAATACTGCAAAATTTCATCAATCTATGTCAACTGGCAGCTGAATTATCGCTGTTTGTGCAACAAATCCAAGATGGCGTTCAATATTGTTCAATATTTTGGCATACCTGCATGTAGGACCTCCTGCGTAATATGCGTGCCAAATTTCGTGCAAATATGTGCAATAGTAAATGAGTTATGAGCGATAGATGAAATTCAAAATGGCGGCCGCCGCCATCTTGAATTTATTATTTTTGTCCATTTTGGTCAAATGATCTATTTCCGGTGGCAGCTGACATCACTGCAAAATTTCATTCATCTACGTCAATCGGCAGCTGAGTTATTGATGTTTGTGCAAAAATCCAAGATGGCGGCTGCCGCCATCTTGAATTATAATTTTGTAATGCTGGACCACCCACGAAGTCGATTTGTGCACCTGAAATTCCCATTCAAATTTCGTGTTGATCGAGTACGTACTTTTCGACATATCGTGATTCGAAAATTTTGCAAATTTGGCTTAAAATGCCTATTCAGGCCCCGAAAAATCATGTTTTTGGGGAGTTTTGACCCCCAAACATTATTATTTATCATCAAGACCCCCAAAAGGCTCTACCTTACGCGGAAACACGCGCTTGAGCCATAAACGGTCGTGATCGGTCTTCTGGTGTGACCTGTAGGCGTGAGCGATAATACAAAAAAAGAATAGAACAAATAGTAACGGAAAATGCCCTCCCTAAGCAGACCCCCTTCCCGTCGTCCCACATCAACCAAATTTTGCATGTGGGGTTGTATCCCGGATATCTTCCTTGGTTTCAAGTTTCATTAAAATCGGTTGAAAAATGTGGGAGCTGTGGGGGGTCGAAATTTCGGCCTTCCCATTGACTTGGCACATCGCTTATACAACAGCTTGTTGCTACCGCTCAAGACAGGATAAAGGTATGAAGAGACGCATTTCAGGTTGGGTATGGCTTAGGCCTATTTTATTTTACTGAGAACAACCCGTTTTTACAAGTCGCATAAATGCTGAGTTAAACACAAATCTTGTTATCATCACAAGCTGTTCAAACAAAAAGGTCAAAAAAGTAATCAGGTATTTCAGCTAAAGTGAAAAGCCGGCAAAAGACTGAAGAAAAGAAAAGAAAAGACTCAAGAAAACCGTCACACCCTTCACCAATTTTCAAAATGTTTTCACCGGCACACTCTCCGGACAATCTGCAATAAAGTAGGTATTAAATATCTCACCGCACCTAAACTGTGTTGCTACACTACCTTGTGAAATGTAGATATTCAAAAATCACTATAATCGGAATAAATACACCACAAAAAACCTGAAGAAACTAAGTGTCTAAGCCACTTTTGTGCCACCGACTTTGACTAACATTTTCACGGTGGGCTCGTACTTTGTGTGTAATAATAATAATAATAATAATAATAATAAGTGAATGTTTATATACTGCACTATCATTTCGAAGAAATCTCTAGTGCCCTGCGTAATGGCCAGTCAGTGTCACACCAAAGGTCGTTGTTTCAACACAAATGAAACACGACTGGAAGCTTAAAATCTTTTAAGATACAGAAAGCTAGTTCAGAATTTTTTGTTGCGAAACATTGAAATTAAATTAGTTTAATTAATTAAATTATTAAATTAATTTAATTTAATTAAAATTAAGTAATTCAGTTTCAAAACATCGAATGCAGCAGCATTGCTACAACTGTCAAACTACTCGGTTGCACTGCGTTTCAGCAAAATATACTTAAATTTCACTGTGGTAAAATTGCATTTAAAAACTTAATAAAATTTCCGACACGTTCATCGGTATGAGACCATAAGCCAGTTGGAAAAAATGAGACTTGAACGGTATACAGAGACTTACTTTGTGAATAAGTCTGTATGAAAAAATCCCCACGTGTGCATTTCCTGCCGACGGATTTAAACTAAGCAAGTGTCCAAGGAACACAAACTTAAGAAAATGTTCGCAACTTGTTGAGACTGCCCTATAGCTGACAGAAACAAATGATAACTCAGTCCGTGACGAAAGCAGAACAGTGGCGATTGATTTTTATATTGATTTTCCCCCTAAATTTCCTCAAAATGAATGTTTTCAGCCCCAAATTTCGCATTTTAGGACAAATTTTCCGACACCCATATGGCCATATCTGCTATGTCAGAAATAATAATAATAATAGAAGAGCCAGCCGGATTATTCCGGTCGAATGTGAAACGTCCAGATGGGGTCTCATTGGTCCCTTGGCAGAGCGGCAAGTCGTTATGTTGGGACGTCACGGTCACTTGCCCACTGACCGAGTCATACGTCGACAGAGCATCTCACCAGGCAGGTTCAGCAGCAGAGTTGGCAGCCACTCGCAAAGAGGACAAATATGTTGATCTCGGCGCCCGTTATATCTTTGAGCCCATTGCCATTGAGACCTTGGGAGTTTTCAACGCATCAGCTCGCCAGCTCCTGGCTGATCTTGGAAGAAGGATCTCAACTAATACTGGCGAGGCTAGAGAGACCAGTTGTTTATTTCAGAGGATTTCTGTTTTGGTGCAGCGCTTCAATGCTGTTTTGTTGCACGACAGTTGCCGGCCGTTGACTGCACGGACTGACGATCGTACCCATTTTTGTATTTCGTATTAATTTTTGGCTCCCTCGGGAACGGAGTACCGAGAGTTAAAAATAATAATAATAATAATAATAATAAGTGAACATTTATATAGCGCACTATCATTTCGAAGAAATCTCTAGTGCGCTGAATGCGTTATCAGTACATCTGAAACAAAAATGAACAAAAATATCTATTGTGCGGCTAATCACAGTTGCAACCGGCTGTTGCAACTTGCAAGTTATTGCTGGCTTATATAAACTTCTTATCTTCTTAGTTATAACGGCTGATTAAAATAGTCCCTTTTGATATAGGTTTAAACAGCAGTTGGCTGCAGCTTACAAGCTACACGCTATGGTCAAAGTAGCCTACTAGAAAAAAAATTCAATAGAGTGAATTGGTCTACTGTGTTTTGCTGTGCTATGCTCTGATATTATTATGCTATGCTATTATTAGCGTTCACGTTAGCCAATCAAAGTTTTCGTACAAATCGCAGCCAGATATTACTCTTCATCACCTGCCTCTTTTCGTCCTGCATAAACACATAACAGATTATCAATTTTGAGCTTTGCAATATGCTATTGTACTTTGTAATTTATTATAAAATAGATAAAATACTTAATCACGCCTAGATAACATTTGATCAGTCGCGTAGAATTCGAGGCTTAAAACGTACTCGATCTCGGCCGTTTGCTGCTCTTCACCTGATGTGTGGCGTGTTTTATAACTTTTGATAATAATCTTTCGTCCCAACTCCCTCCCCGGCATATTTTTTCTCCGATTTCGGTATTGCCTGTCCAGAGCTCTGACAAGGATTAAAACGGTAACAAAGAGAACTAAACAGGAATACGTGAAACTGTCATTGGTGAAGTTTTTGACGCGCTACACCTATGCTGTAGAAAGTCTATGGCACGTTTAACTATTCTCGACACATAATTATTTTTGAAGTAACAGTAGGCCTTATAAACACTATCTATCAGTTTTTTGCCCGTTTTTTGCCTGACCGTCCGTCTGTCACGGATGTATTGCGGCTAAAGGATGCGAGATAAAGCCTAGGTTGCTATTGATCAATAATAGGAAGTCGCATATTCGCTTTTAAATGACTTTATCTCTTTTTAGTGGTAAGAAATCCTGAATAATAATCTAGAATTCACCAAAAAATTCGGATCGCCACCAAATCTGTTTTCTCTTATGCCCAAACCCTCTAAAAATTCGTCAAAATCCGTTTTTAAGTAACTAAAAACTGACAACAATTGACTAACCGAGAAACACAACCGTCTTTCTCGTTTCGAATTTACGGGGGTAACCACTAACTGTTTGCCACATGATTGTTTAAAATGCTCAAAACGCGAACAGTTCATGATGCGAAATCATATACCGCATCTAACTCCGATAACATTTTCTTTTACTTTTATCCTACAGTTTTTATATGTTTTATTTCAGCCATTGGCTGCAACACACAATAAAGATATTTCGTTTCATAAACCAATTGCAATTCCCGATGTCTGACCAGTGTGATAAGCTGAATCAGCGCCATCTCAAAGAAGACGTCGATCGTTTCGGACCGGTTCTTGACAGGACGAATCAGAGGATTATAATCCTGCTGGTCGAATAGATACGTTATCAGGTTGTTCTCGTCAGTGCTTGCTCTCGCCCACCGATCTGCAGTTACAGGTCGCATATCACAAATCATGCTGTCGCTTTCTAACGAGTTTCAAAATTAGCCGAGTCGAGCTTGTGCTTGTAATCTTCGCTCATTGGAGCCCCATCAACGGCGATTATGAACTACAAGCTGAACATTCAATTTTTATTAGGCTACATCAGCATCGCAGACGGACTTTATCCTTCTTTCTACCGCGTGTATAAAGAACGATATTGCCACCGTGAGTTGTCTGGCTGTTTGCCCGTCCGTTTGTGATCATGCATAGACTATAGATTAATAGGTTACTGGCTACTTAAAATCAAATGCTCAGCTTGTAGTTTATAGTCGCCGTTGATTGGGCTTCAGTAAGCAAAGACTACAAGTACAAACTATAGTAAATGTAGCGAACAGACAAATCGACAAACAATTTTGTTCTTTGGCGCAGTTTAGTAGAGATGTCGTGTCACAGAACTATTGGCCACAGGCCAGAAAGATCGTGTACTTGCCTGTGCTTGGAAAGCAGAGAAATGTTAATCCCAGTAATATTGAGCGTAGAAAACGTCGCAAACGATTCATCGTAGACAATGTTTCTGGTCTTTCAGAAGTACATGTAAGCTTAGATCTCACGGCTTGTGATTTTGATTTATGCCGACCTGCGGCGAATATGAACTGTATGGCTCATTGACTCAGGTAGAAAAATGACTTGACCAAACACTGCGTATATATCCACTACTCGCTCGATGTAAGTGCTGTTAGACACCTATAGCTGACCATTATGGATGACGTTCAAGCCCAAATTCCACTACTCCAATCTGTTGTAAACTTTAGTTGGACAAGTTGCAAATTAAACCAATACGGCATCTTTGACGGCTGCCAGCAAAGACGTTGCATTGTTCTGTCAGTGGGAGAAGAAACAAAGGAAGACACAAGACATAGGACATACACTGTGTCTCCAAAAACGTCCCGGTTTTTGATTGTCCATATCTTAGCCAAATATTAACCAATTCTCAACATTTTTCCACTGGCACACTTTTTGGACAATTGGCAGTAAACTGACTATTTAACATTCCATCGCACTTAACTGTGTACCGCAGCTGAATAAAAATGCAAGAAAAAGTTGAATAACTAACAGTAATAAGCAAAAAGCATGTTGGACAATGAAAAACACTTCAAAACAAAATCGCGATAAATAATCTCACCGCTTTCGTGCTTCAATTCTGCCAAAAATCTTAAGCTGGTATAAGTTCTGAATGAGAGTTTTGCCTTCATTGTTAAATTGCACGTTACATTACTGGTGTGTCGTCATTGCATTAAAATTTATTATTAAGGCCTACAACAATTTTGTTTGCTTTTGTTTACAAACACAAGTAATGTAGGCTATTCAAAGCTAAACGCCCTTTACTTTTTAAACAAAAATCAGTAAAAAATAGTTTCAGAAAATAATATTCTGCGTATGTATTGCTGGGATTTTAATGATTTTTGAGAATTTACGTTTCACATGGTAATGTAGCTACGCAGTTAACATGTGGTGAGATATTTAATAACTACACTATTGCTAACTCTCCGCAGAGTATGCCAGTAGAAAATTAAGATCCGTTAATATTTGACGAAGATATGGACAATTACAAAGTAGAACGTTTTTTGAGACACATTGTAGATATAAGAAAAATAATTTTTAACGAAGGTATGGCTATTGTACACGACAGAGCCAAGTAGGCCTAGAGACGTCTAGTAGAAAACCTTATCATCATTTGCAAAATTATGGAAAAAAAGAAAAAATGTAAGAAGTTTGACTAGATGTTGTACAGCAAACTATACCGCATCCAGACGTGTCACATCGGTGTGAATCTGTTTTTCGTTTCCGATTTTCTACGTGACTTGTCGTGCACGGTGCGGTAGGTGTACAGCTTGTTGCATAAGCTTACAGCAGATCGTCAACAAATCGGAGAATGTGGAGCTTCGGCGTCGTTATCCTTCGGTTGCCAAGATGAATGACTGACACAGGTGGATGTTGTGTTTTATTAATCTAGGCATTCTGGATCCCGGCTACAGAAGCTGCGCTGCGCCATGTGGCGCCTCTTCGCTGCAACCTGCTGCCCACTAACCCTGCCGCTGCCAGGTGTAAAGTTGTTCAGCCCGGCAGTAGCTTACAGGCTTATTAGTGAAACACGAACTGTTTAATTCGATGAAAGAAAATGTCGCATCTTAATTGGTATATTGTGTACTCGCGGCTATTTAGATGTTAATTACATTATAATACACTTGTACTTCAAAAACCATGTTTTATCTTTGTACTTTGGACAAGCCTTAATTTCGCCAAGAAACAGCTACACTGAATGTTTTTGGCAGAATTGGCAGGGCCTAGAATATCGCCTGCGAAAGTCATGCTGCAGTTGATCAAAAGAAAATGTCCATTAATGTCAAATTATGCTCTGAAAGTATGCTCTTTAAGAAAGTTGAACCTCAAAGCATCAGACTTTGTCGCTGACGGATTATGAATAGGCCCCTATGTTTCAGTAAAAAAATAATCAATGTTTAATTTTGGGTTACGTAGCTTACTGGTTTTAAAAAATCTACATCGGTCAGTGACTTGGTGACGTAACGTACATACAATCGAGCGGTCGTGGGTTCGACTTCCGGTCAGGTTGCTTTAAGTGATTAGGGTACTTACTGTTTGAAGTCAGATAAACCATCTCGTTATATAGTCAACACCAAGGTCAACTCAGCGTTTCATCCCTCCGGGTAGGTAAATCGAGTACCAGCTTATCTGGCTTGGGTTAAGGCGGGGTACGCTCACCTGTGTTGGGTGGCAGATAACACTGTGTAATTCCATATGGCAGGTAACGCTCCGTAACTCTGTTACGGGTTTCTCATAAAGCATTAATCTATACTCTGCTACAATTAGTCAGTATTATCACTTACTTAATTTAATTGTCTTTTTTCATCTTTATGTATGTGCGTGTGTGATATTGTGTGCATGCTGTACATTCTTTGGTGAATAAAGTACGTATACCAAATACCAAATTGTGACGTTTTAACACGCAACACTCTACCGTTATGGGCACCGTAGGCCTAGGTGATCGTCTTCAGCAAGCTATACTGGATAGCTTACCGTCAATAACTAGTGTATTAGATAACACGGCGCCCATGTCGACACAGCACTCTGAAAGTGTCACTTTGTCCTAGATAACAGCAGCAAACTGTGTAGTAAATAATAACCGATGCGTTTCGTACCGGGTTTCAATCACAAATTCCCGCCACATATTTCTCTAAAAATGCAGGCCTACATGTAAAGGTAATTTGTTGCATGTATAAGCGCATGGCTTGGAGCTGTACTGCTGTGGTTTGAATGCTACTGTTTAATATGTCTTGCACGATAATGTCCTAATTGTAATGCTACTGAATAAATACATAACGACTTTCCGCCGTGACCATCGCATCATGACACACTGCTGGCCAATCGTGCCTATAGTTTGTCAATAACGTGTCCTTTTGCGCACTGCAACTCCAATTCAATTTTTGCCATAGTCAACTCAATTCACACGATAATTATGAGTTGACTTTTACAAGGATCTAAGTCTATTCTTTTCCGTTCAGAGTACAACGACACACGGTCAGGTTTCTGTTCAGTTTACGCTACAAACATATACAGCTACATGTAAGCGCGCTGTCATGTTTAGGAAACAACGTACGTGTACAGGGTGGCGCAAAATACGAAGTAGAACATTTCATGTTTATTCTTTACGCCGAATACACAATATTTTCAGCTACAAATCCGGTTCCGTTGTACTCTGCACTTACCGACGATATGCCAACAGCACATGAAGTTCGGTTATTTGATTTGTGGGCGTCGATACACTTGAGTGCAGATCATTTCGCCATGAACGCCGATGTTCTCGGTTATTAAAACATTAAATGCGAAAATATCTAAGTAAAGCACATATGTTCCGCCTTTAATGCGCTACCCTGTATATTGTATCGTAGCGACACACAGTTGTAGGTAAGCATAATGTGCTTCTTGCTGACTGCACGGTATAAAAGCATTATTGGAATCGACTCTACTCATACAACTTAAGCTACTGTAAGCCCAAATTCCATTATACGTCGACTTTCACCGAAACTTCCCCGCGGGGAAAGTCGTGGACACAAATCATGTAAGTCGGCGACATGATTTGTCTCACGGACTTTCATGATTTGTGTCCGCAAAGGTCACAAATTTGCGATTTGTCGCAAAGTCAGCGTAATGGAATTTAAGCTTTACACTGCAAAACTACAAACATGACTTGGTTTGGCAAGGAGATAATTTTTTTGAAAAAACGAGCAAAAATATTTGGAATGTAGACGTCAATGTGAACAAAACAGTGTACGACACATACCTTACAATGAATGCAGTACACAAAAAACATTCATAAATAGCGTAGCGTACTTAAGAGTCACAACACTTTAATCATACGAGTTCTGAAAGTATTTGAGATCATTAAACACAAACACAGACGCAGGTGAGGTGGGAACGTAAAGGGACACCGTCCATCCCTATTTAGTCGGTGTTTCATCACTATTTTTAAAACGTGATATTATTGTGTTTAATACATTTTAATGTAAATCTATAAATTTGCTCTCTGTCTCTCTCGGCCGATAATTGTTTGCAATTTCATCTTACAGTAGTTTGAAATAGTTTCTGTAGCTAAAAGAATGATAAATTAACAGTAGTTTTCAATGTAGGCCTATTATGACAATTCTGTAGATAAAGTGTTTTTGTCCACATGACAGCTTTGAAAAAAATCTGAAAATGTGCAAAAATTCCAGCACGTGGTGCCCTACACGCCACGGAGTTCAGACGTCCATCCATATCGGCTATTAAAGCTACACACCTACACCTACGAGACACCAAACGACAGATATTTCGACATGCAGACAATAGGCCAAACTGCAATGTGTCAATTTCTTGTGAAATCGTTGAACAAGTCAAACAACCAGCTGTACAACATCTGGACATGTCGACATGTTGTGCATTTGTTGTAGGCTTTTGATTGTGTAAGTTTCAGTTTATAGCTGGGTAGTGGAAAAAGACTGGAAGTCGGGCCGTTTCCACATGACTAGCAGACAGACAACGATGACGAAGCGATGGAAAACAGCAAGCGGCGCACAGACATGTACGACGCTGCGGTAGGTCAGCTCCGAGTGAGCCCACAGAGCGTCGTGTGAGGTCGTCAGAGCGGCGCAACGCACGACGTCAATCAACCACTGAGATACGTTACACGCCACCAACAGCGCCAATGACTGGCGCCAGCCGGACGACCACACAGGCCGAGGTTGACGACGAAGTGCGACCGCCACGGTACTCGTCTGCAGCACACTTTGAACAATGACCACCACGCTGACGACCAGGGTGACGTCCACGGTGGTCCTGGGTTGCTCCAGGGCGGCGTCGTGTGCGGCCACGGCGTCCAGGCAGGCCGTAGCGACCACACCGGCGACAGACGACAGAAGCAGAACATCGAGTAGAATAGAGCCCCCGTGCTGACGGCTGGTGGCGGCCGGGCGTCGGCGCGGACCTCGTAGACGACACAGCTGGACCGCAGTGACGACGCAAGTCAGCGAGGCAGACACGCTGAGTACCAGCTGAGTGAGTTGAACGATGTGATTGGACGAGAGGACCAGAGAGACGGAGACACTGATGACGGTCAGTACTAGTGCTATGATACCGACGAACACTCCGCAACAATTTGCGCCACCTCGCCTATCAGCGACCTGCACACAGCCACATCAGAAACAACGTAGGCCCCCTACAAGTTAACACACAGTCACATTACACAAGAAAAGGAGCTTGCCGCTTAGAAGCAGCTTCGACAACAGTGTAAACCAATTTGCTCCAGACGCTCTGTCTCTTGCATTCTCCATCGCTTCCAGTACGCTTGCAGTTTCACCCATGCATACATTGTATAAAAAAATTTTGGACGAGGATTTTTGTCGAAAATTAACATTAATTTGGAACACATTTTCAATTTTTAAACTATTTTTCATACTATAAACTACTTTAAACTACCATACTTCCCCCATTTCTCTGACACTTTTTCAGCGCCGGGGCCAGTTCTTTCACCGCCACGTTTGTGATTTGCGCAGAACCGATTAGCGCAGGTCAGACAAAACAGATTCAGACTCAGTTAACTGAGTATATTGCTACGTCTAATAGTCGTGTTAGTGGAGTTTGTGATCTGTGGGCTGTATGCAATTCAACCGACAGACCTTAGTGACGCTCTGAGTGTGAGTCTGGCGGCTGTATTCACTGGATCGTTTAAGCGTCACGTCAGGACGACGACCGACGTTGTACCACATCACACACAGCAATGCTAAACACATGTCACATAGCAGCACATCGCATTATACACTGCCACTGACTTACTTACCCTATGTACATACACTGACGAAAATAGCAATGATAGATAAATGATGACAGTACGCCTCGTGCCGACACGTATGCGGCCGTCCATCCAGTTGCAGAGGGTTATACACGCCCACTGCACAGCGCCTAGCGTGCAGTGAGCACTTAAACTGTCCGGCAGGACCGGCACGCTTGAGCCGCCGAGGCGGGCGTCCAGCACGGGAAATCTGCGTCATTTTCTGGAAGTTTTTTGACGTCCGGTGACCTTGACCTTTGATCTTTGATTTTTTGAACTGAAAATTGGCAGACTCCTGCCAATGGGGAATATCCCCATCAATTTTGGGTTTTCTACGTCTCTGTGTTGTTGAGTTAAGAGCCCACACGAGACGGACGGACGGACGGACGGAAAAGACTCGTATCTAGGGCAATTAAGACAGCCCATGGCAAAGTATGACATTTGTTACTGAGATAAAAATAATAGCAGTAACTTAAATAACTCGAAAGCAAGGAAATTTCAGCCTCTATAACTGCCACATCACTTATTAAGTGAGTCCTAAATGCTGACACTGGGTAATGATGAATACTAATAAAAAAACGATGTAGTAGCAGATCGTAGCTAAAGGGGGATCAGGGGCGTCATTTAAGGGGAACTGGGAAAATTTATGATTTCAATTTTATTTTTTTCCCTGAAACTCGTACCTTTAAAACAATGTTACTGTTGCAAAAACAATACGTTATGTAGACTGAGACCCCCCAATGATTTACTGAAATGACGTCACTGGCGGAGGGGAGATGAAAGAAAAGTGACAGCAGACCTGAAGCGACGATGGCATAGTGAATGGTGGCGGGATAGAGGTAAGGACTGACGGCTGCGACACAGCGTGCTAGCATCTGTCGTCCTTGACTACCACAAACTCCGCCGTCAGTCCAGTGAGCTGAACACAACATCACAGCATCCACACGGCTATCACACTGAGCTTAAAACAGTTTAAAGGGTGCCTACATGTTCGACAAAACCTTGCATGCGACTACATATACTGCAGCTGTCAATCAAATCGGGCTTGGCACCAGTGGCGTCTCCAAATCCAAGTTTTACTAGCGTCGACGCAAAGCGCATTAGAACATTTTGTGCGTCTGTGTGGTATATTATAGGTGGCGGTTTGGTAACGTCAGCACTGTGGCTCAGGAAGAACTTTACGTTTTACGTTACTTGCTGCATATTGTGTATTGTGTAAGTCACCTGTTGCATTCGACTGTCGGCTGATCTGTCCGAAGCCAGTGACGTGTATCCGCGCTGCTGCTGCTGATGATGAGGATGACGTAGGTGCAGTAGCAGGTGTGTAATGAAGCAGTGAATAGAGCACGGCGCCCGGCAGTGTTGACGTGTTCTGTAGCTCACTGACGATCAGCGGCGATGAAGAGTTACTGTAACGTCCTGCATCATTGTTATTATCATTCGTTTATAAACAGTGTCGATAAAAGCAACTTACACGACAAACAAATGTAAAAGTGGTAGGAAAGCAATGACAAAAATTGCCCTTGCTAAGGATATTTCTTTGGCTGCCACTTCTGTGATTTATACAGAACCGACCAGAAATTTCAGAGAATATCCTCATTTCTATAACCTTACTGAGATGCTTCTATCTTGGAAAATAATATTTTACCAGATAAATAATATTTTACCAAATGATTGTAAATACATTTTGTTGCCAGTTTTTATTTTAGTGTTTTAAGCTACTGACAGCCACTTAGCTAGGCCTTGACAAGTCTGAACATGTCGGCGCCTATTGCAAGTAATTTGAGTTGGATGCGGTGCCATGTAGCGATGTATAGTGAGTGACCTGCTGCTGCTGCTGCTGCTGGGTCAGTGCGTTGAGCTGATGACGCAGTGATGAGGATGCTGGCTACGCTCTGCTGCATCCAGACACACATGTTAGTCGCGATCATATGCATCAGGCCCAGACGACTCGCCAGCTTACACCAACACATACGAACCTGCACATAATCACGTACTCACACTACAGATGTTATCGTGACATATGGTCAATAGTCTGAAAGGGCACTGATCTAAAACAGTCCGCAATAGCCAAAAGCCATCGTAGCCAAGAGCCGCCGTAGCCAAAGACGCAACTTATTTCCATTCCTTATAACTTTACATGTATCTCTATCATTAACCCTAATCCTAATCCCTAACTTTGCGCTGTTCAGGCTAGTGCCCATTCAAATTAATAAACTGTCCTCAATATTTTAATGTTAACTCAGTGCTAACATACTGCGTGGTCATCCCCCTAGTCTATGACCTTTTGGACTAAAAGCTGGTGCACTGCATGCTGCTCCCGTCTGAAACGTTCACTTCAAATAATCAAGTTACTTTGTTCCGCATAAGAGTGTGAATGCCAAACCGTCCAAAAGTAAAAAGTCAAAAGTGTTTACTTAATAAGCTTGCATGAACATCGTAATATGTCAATAAGTGTGTAACTCAAAAACCTTTTAACAATTCTAACAAAATGCAGACACAATGTTCATTTTTACCAACCGGAGACAGCAATGTAGTTATGAGGCTCAACTATTACACCATGTCCCAAACAAAACAATAACACTTATAGTTTTTCGATAACTTCGAAAAATGTGGTCTGATTTCAACAATTCTTTCATTTTTGTACTCAGTGGCAAACTGCAGAAGAGACAGAAGCGAACGCCGCTGCTCCTTCACCTCATGTCTGTTGTCACACTACCTTGTGAAATTTAAATGTTCAGCTGTACAACTTTTTCACCTATGATAGCCAGCGTCTCAAACGTTAATTTCGTCTAAATGTTACAGATTTGGAAAACGCTTGTGAAAGTTATCGTAAAAATGAAAGTGACTCTGTTTTACCTAGGCAACGGTGAGTTACTAATATTAGCTGAAGTTCGTATAGACTATTACAAAAGCCTAATACGACCTGCGAGTGGGTGAATATGAAGTGAAGTTGAACGAAGATAAAGACGATCAGAGAAGCGTGAAGAGCAGCATCAGCAGCATTGGCAGCACAGTGTAAAGCATCATCCGCCCACTGAATCAGCTTCAGACCTTCATTCACCATTGCTCCAGCCGCAAACCCTACCACACCACCAGCACAACATTTTCAGCTATACGTCATATTACAAGTCAAATAATGATAAAAAAATACGTTGTCCCAGTGCCGACATATTGTGCGACCGTCCGCCTGAAGCTACGCAATCCAAACCTAAGCTCTAACATCGGTCTTAACTTTTTTATATCTGCCGTGGGCGACGTCCACATGTAGTTTGGTTTTTCTGCGTCTTTTTCAACTTAAGAGCGTGTACGTGGCAAGCTGACAGACAGACTGTTGAAATGGCCGCATGATAAAAATAATGTACGTGAATTTACTATGCCTTACGTGACTGAATATAAGTACGGTGGATTTGGCTAGAAGCAATAACAGACCATTGCAGTGCTGCGTGTATAGGCCTGAACCGTGCAGGAAATATACGAAACAAACCTCACAACCTCATCATCTCACATCTGATATATTCCTTCAAGAATCAGTTGATGATAAGAAACTCGCAGGGGTTAAGGTGGGACGCGTTTATCTGTGTCGGATGGCAGATAACACTGTACAATCCCGTATGACAGGTGACGCTCCGTAGTTGTGTGATGGTTTTCCTACAACGTTCAAGTGCATGAAGAATGAAGAGACAAACCGACAAGGCCGACTTTGAGGTAGAGGTAATGCGTCGGCGTCAAGCGCTCATCAGTAGGTACAGTTGATGTGATCGGCAGAAGATGACTGGTGGCAGTAGCTGCAGCGGCGGAGTCATTACAGCAGCTACCGTTGAGTGGCGAAGACTGACGTCGGCGATGACATCCAATGGCAACGTATGCAAACGCCAGGAACGACAGACTCGCCAAGAAACAGCTGATATAGAAGATCTACAGCAGCGACCACATAATCATCATCATCACAGGCCCGTCGAGAGCCACAGGGGGCACAGGGAAACATTCTTGCGGGCCCCCAAACATTTTCGCAGGGCCCTTCTATGGAAAAAATCTGAATTTTTTTTCAAAATGGTGCATTCTGGTGTATTTTATATTTCTGAGCGACGGCGGGGCCCCCAAATGTCGCGGGGCCCGGGATAGCTTACCCGGTTACGCCCCTCTACCCCACCCTCTCGATGAGCCTGCATCACCATCATCATCATCAGCAGCAGCAACAGCAACATAGCCATTGTACAGTGTTGGCGAAATTAATGGAAATAGCCCTATTGACAAAGTAGAACGACCATGGGCCTACCTAACAATAGGCCAATGGCAGAAAAAGCGACTAAGACCATGGGCGCAGTATAACTGTAATTCGTCCGCAGTTTAAAGCTTAACAGCATGCTCATGCATGAGCAATTCTCCTACAATGTATAGTCTGAAGAAATGTACTCGTGCGATATCTCAGCAGTCAGCTATAGCGGAACTTGTTTGACAGGAAACGAGCAATCAATCAAAGATGAAAACTAGATCAGATGTTCTAAACTAGACCAAAAATACAAAACAATGATCGAGACCAAGAGCACCGACAAATCTACGGACGACAAAGAAATGACGTAATACGGCACGTATACGACACGCAGAACAAAATTATGTTATTGTGGCTTAAGCTTACTTACATCAAACAGCGTCGTAGATATGGAGCCGTGAGAGGAGACAGTTTGAGCGAGTGACAACGACGCTCCAAATACGATGACGAAGATTGCATGAAGACCGCTGATTACGGCGGCCGCACCATCACTACAACACACGCAATGACAACGACTACTACTACTATTACTACTACAGCACAACAACTACTAGTACTTTACTATACTGCACAACGCACGTACTGTCACTCATTAAACAATCTTTTTATACAGCACTAATCACAGTTAATGTCTTTAGCGAAGCTCTCAAGACCACAAGACTAAACAAGTCTAAACGGTCTCATTGCTGTAGATAGGACACTATAAAGTCATTGGTGTCACCCGCCCGAAATTCTGAGAGAGACATGTCCCGTTGGCCCCTGTCCCTTGCGGATTGGCGCTCATGTCTGTAACTACACTGTGTCCGGTGAAAAACTAATCCCCTAGACATCGTGCAATAAAAGTGTCGAATCTGAATGAATCTGAACAATGTTTTGTACCTTTAATTCCAAATAAATTCTTGAAACAATTGCCAAATTTCATTTAAAACTAGAAAAGCACTCGGAGAGCGCAGACCTCCGCCAAGCATATTGATTCGATACAACATTGTAGTCCTATTTTTTATCCAATCATGGATCACCCCCAAAATTGAATCACTTGTAATTTTTGCCATTCCCGACATTCCCTGAATATTTCAAAAAAATCCTTTCATAACTTTTTGAGTTATCTTGCTAACACACACAGACAGACAAACAAACTCTGGCAAAAACATTACCTCCTTGGCGGAGGTAAATATTATTTTATTATTTAGTGAAGTTATTAATTGTTCAATATCGATAACCAAATATTTCCGTTAACAATATGGCGTCACACATGTAAACCTCTCTGTTACTGTACATTTGCGTAATTGTAATAAACAACAACTGATTCTAACAAAATTCTTCGTCGACAATGCGCCATCTGTTGGCAATCAAAGTGCCAAATTTTAGTAAAATCTACCAAAGCAAATAATAGCTATAGCGGCTTTTGTGAGGTAACTCCAAAACACTTCAGTTTCAAGTTTTTGTGTCTAACGTCATCCACAAAAACCTGAAACTGAAGTGTTTTGGGGTGACCTCACAAGAGCCGTTGTAACTATTGTTTGCTTAAGCAAATTTAATTAAAATTTGGCACTTTAATTGCCAATAAATGGAGAATTGTCGCTGCAAAACGTTGTTAAAATCAGCCGTTGTTTGTTGGAGTTACGCAAGTGTAAATTAACACAGGGGTTTACTTGAGTAACGCCATATTCGTAGTGGAGATATTTTGTTATCGATATCCAACATTTGATAACTTTGGTAAAAATGATGAAATTTGGCCGTCGTTTTAGGAATTTATTAAAGATTAGGCGTACAAAATTTTATTTAGATTTATTCAAATTTGACATATTTATTGCACGACGTTTAGGGGATTAGTTTTTTTACCGGACACAGTGTATAGCGTTAGTAGGGAAAGAATCTAACGCTGCATCCGAAAGGAGAACAAGAAAAGTAAACGAAACCTTTTGCGGGTGTCCGAGCTATCAGCGTCACGTGGCGAGATGGCGGCGGCGTTGCTATGACGACCGTTATCAACATCCGGTATGTCGACGGGCTGGAGACGGCTAAAGCTGGTGCGGTAAGAGGAGGGCGTTCTAGGCAGCGACGGCAACACCTGTGATGACGGTGCAGCTGCAGCGGCCGTGTCGCTAATAACACATTTATTCACCACAAACGACAGAACAAATAATAAAATAATAAAAAATGAAAAAATAAATATAAAAATATAAAACAAAGATAAAGAGTGTTTTCACACAACACTAGGCTAAAGGCTAATTAGTTTGTCACAACTGATTCATAAAAATGTTCAGATACAACTTTGTAAATCTGTTTGTGAGACTTAGCAGCACCGTAGTTATTGTTTTAAAACGCCTGTTAAGAAACGAAAAATCGGTTATGAACAGTAGACACGGAACAAAAAAAAATTTCCATTTGTACAAATAAAACATATAAACGAACAATAAGTCAATAATACTGTAATACTGTAACGAATTCAAAACGCTTAGAAACCAAAAATATGACGAAAACAGTCATTCCATCAGACAGACAGGCTTTGCACCTGGTGCGATGATAATGCTCCTAGTCAAAAACACAACAACGGTAGGCAGAATGACTTCACTAGACCAAAACGAACTAATTCATCCGCTGGTTTACAATGGGTCAGAATGCCATTGCAAGAAGTATCAAATTTTCTTCATTTAAGAACCGCAATTAAAGAGAATATTATTAAAAGATATTTTTAAAACAGAGCTGACCTAAGACTGTGCCGGACGCTGACGCGCTGAGTGTGAGACTGTGCATTGCTGTGTATTGGCGTGCATGTAGCCGACAGCCGCAACAGTCGTGTCTCGGCCAGGCGTGTCGGCGGTGCTTGACTCTCGACATTACTAGTCTGTAGTGTCCTCGGTGACATCATCCCATGGCTCCAACAGTCGCCATCACCTGTGACGTTACCATCAGCGGCGACGAATGCAGCTGCTGACATGCTGCTTGAGTTAGCTTGCCTCGAGCCCTCTGTCGACATACATAATATCACAAAGGCTACACACCAGTGACTAGTACCATAGCTCTGTTCACCTAAACCGATCTTTGCTTGTGCGTCTTTTGACTATATCGTTACTGACTGTCTTTGAAATCGTGGGTCTTTGTCTGGATCATCGTCTCTCGAGTTTTGTGTTTACCCATCGTCTGCATACTTTGTTTACAGTTCTTCACGGAAATCCGTCTCAGCACTACAAAGCGACACCTGCCACGTGGAATCACACAGTGCTATACCTACCACCTGACCGGTGTAAACGCGTCCCATCTTAACGCCACTCAAGCTGGCTTGTATACTCGGTTTACCAACCCAAGGGGTTTACATGTTCGCAATCAGTCACCCATCTAAGTAGTAGACCTAAGCACTTGAAAGCGACTCTACGGAGAGTCGAACTTACAAGCGCTTGGTCGTAAGTGCAACGCCTCATCACTGCGCCACTAAGCCACCCAAGTTAATGTAATGCGTAAATGTACATACAGCAGTGGTGTTCGCAAACAAAATTCTGATGTAGGCCTACCGGTCTCGCTAGCATCAGCAGTATCAGCGTCGGTTGCGGCGCCTGACGGCGTCTGTTTTTTGACACAGCTGAGTGCACGGCGCTCATTATGATCCGAGGATGTCTGCGCGTGTTGCGTCTCAGCAGTCGGCGCACTCGCAGGTGAGTTGCTCGCGCTATTGCATCTCCGCATCAACAGCTTCGCCTGCTGCTGCTGCTGCTGCTGATGATGATGATGATAATGTGGTAGCGAGTCGTTGATGTCACGATGCGTTCCGTTCAGCAGCGGAAATTGCCTGTCAAAGACACGCACGTTTCCACACAAAATGAAAAAAAAACTGTTAAAACTGTTAGAACTCACCAACAGACGAGCAATTAAGTTGTTTTAAACGCTATTAAAATTTGCGACATTCTATAAAATGCGTACTGATTACAATTAAGTGAATTGCGTCAAATGAAGGAAGTAAAAGTTCGGACAACATAGCTGACTCACTGCCGTGCACCGATACCTAAAAATAATTTCAATTCGTGGAAATGTTTATTGCACACTCTGCGTGATCGGAATCGAGGGGGGTAATGCCGAGCGCCAAGAATTTCCGAGGGCAGGTGAATGCTTTGCCTGTTGCGAAGTTGTTCCATGGTTTTGCCAAAGGTGGTGTTGGCCTGGAGTCGGCCAGGTCGGAACACCAAAATTCGGATAAAAATTCCCCAAAAATTGGGGGATGGGGCTAGGTCCCCCAATTTTGGAAGTTAAGCAAAGGCGAAGGCCTCCTATAAAGAAGCAATGAGGTATGGGCTAATGATGAACACCGACAAAACAAAAACGATGGTATTTGGTGATAAGCAAATATCAAGTAAGATATGCATAGATGGAAT
>Ga0209367_1003420_pt1 | contig 21590 bp, 18 predicted proteins | sample WorMetLIZISLAND2_FD_187412 | JGI IMG/M metagenome (GOLD analysis project Ga0209367, IMG submission 187412) | Marine gutless worms symbiont microbial communities from Max Planck institute for Marine Microbiology, Germany - Olavius geniculatus... ...
CCCTTACCCTCCCCCCTAATTTCCCCCAATCGGACTTAAGGCGCCGGGCGGACTCACGTTGGGCTTTGCCCCAAATTTCTTGTTTTAAGTCTGTGTTACAAAGAAACAGATATGGCTTGAGATGGACTTTGATATAATACTGAATAAGCCTGATTTAAATACGTGATAGTGTCGTGGCATGGTCCTATGATTACCAGGAACATAAGTTCTACCATGTACCTAATAATGTGCCTACCCGAATTACCTCTAGCAATTTTCCAGTGCTAATAGCAAGATCACCGATCTACTGCTAGAATTATTGATTTACAAAACATCATACGACAATCTTACGATTGTCGTAAAAACGTCGTATCCAAATTTTGAAAGCTGATTTTATGACTTCGTAACTTTTTCGCAATTTTGTCGTAACTCTGTAGTCACTAAAATTAGCCAGCCAATCAACCGCCTTTACGTTGACCTCAACCACGACCTCAAACAATCGCCACGCAGTGTCACTGAGCTGGCGGTGCACGGCGCTGCATGCTGATTGTCTGCTTCCGCCGTTGCCAAAGGTTACCAATTTAAACAATAACAAGTGAACTGATATCGCGGCGATTTCGCTGCCCGAAGTTACTGCAAAAGAAATTTATACGTATTACAGCACTATGTGAAAATTATATACTAATGAAAAATCGAAATGACCGGTGCTATGATCATGAATTCATGATCGCGACGCCGATTGCCTACGATCACGGCTACATTCTCATTGGTCAGCGTGAGCTGATGGCTAAGTATGTGTGTGTATATATATATATATATATGTATACATTATTTACATCAATGACTTAATCGAGTCATGCGGGGAAGATGCCAAAATTTATAATTTTGCAGATGATGCAAGGCTATATAATCATATTAAGCGTATAGTTTATGCAGAAATATTACAGTCAAAAAATGATAAATTCACAAACTGGGCTCACAGATGGTTAGTTAAACTTAGTACAAAGAAATGTAAATCATTCCATCAACATCAGTGTGATACTACGAACAGTTGTTTCACATACAAAATAGATAGTGTTCTGTTAGAACAGGTTGAGTCGTATAAAGATCTTGGAGTCTTGTTTGATCCTTTTTTATTATTTGATCAATATATTAGCAATAACATCAGTAAAGCATATTCTATGTTGGGACTTATGCAAAGAAACTTCCGAGAATTATCTCGAGAATGTTTTGTTGCTCTGTATTAAAGTTTGGTAAGACCACATTTGGAATATGCTAATACTGTTTGGCCTCCTAGAAGGATGTGTGATATAGAAAAAATTGAAACAGTCCAAATGGGGGCAACAAAATTAATTAGGGGTCTTTCTAGTCGTTCTTATGAAGAAAGGTTACATGTTTTGTATTTGCCAACTTTTCGCTATAGGCAATTAAGAGGGGATATGATTCAGTTATACAAATATGTAAATAACAAGTATGATACCGATTTTGTGTTACATTTTCAGTATAAATCTGTGTTAGAAAAGTGATATGATACCAGGGGCCATAGATACAAATTGGTGCCCCAGTTATGCAAATATGATCTCCGGAAACATTTTTTTGTAAATAGATTAGTTAAGCTATGGAAGTCACTACCTGATAATGTTGTATCGGCATGTAGTGTTAGTAGTTTTAAGAGACGTTTATATTTGATCTGGCGTGGTTTTAGTTTGTATTATGATTATAAATCCATCATCTAGTAATGTAAGTCAATGTATTAGTTTAGTTTTTGTTGATATTCGTGTTGAAGTTATCTACTTCGGATGGAAATAGAGGCCTTCGGCCTGCTTTCGGATATCCATTGATGATGACGATGATGTAGTGTGTAATGTTATTGCGGTTTCGTTTCATCTGTTTCATCAATGTTTCAGTTACTCCCACATATTTCTTACTGTATGTTATGCGGAGATGCATACCCTGATCTTCGCTACCGTAGCAAATTACAGAGCGCTTGATATTGATGTATTTTAACATCTGGTTGTGGCAGATAGCGTGGATGGCAGACCAGTACAGTGCCGCTGCTGGTACGACTGGAACTGACTTGCTGGAGAGCATTCACAAGCGGAGGATGGAAGTGCAGCAGACACGGCGGGCGGTGTTCTGGGCAACTGTCAACTTCTTCGTCACTTCACTTCTCTGCTTTGACATGTGAGTAAGCTTCAAAGCAGGTCATATGCCTTATTAGTTGTTAGGGTTACAACGATACCAGAGAAGCTAACCAATACCCAATATTATTGGGTCATATCGATACCATACCCAATACCAACACCGATACCCGTCGGATCATCAGCCTACCATTATTGGTATTGCATTTTAAAGCTTATTCGTACATATTTAAATGCATAAATGCACAATGAGTTGTATGCTGGCTGCTTGTACTGCTGAATTGTGGCAGCAAGTTGGTTTTGTAATATTACCTGCAAATTCAGCCTGTGTAAAGGTGTGTTTTTTATCAACAGGAAATTTGGAGAGTTCATCTGGACTTTGACATATTTTCATCCAGCAAGTTGGAATATAGGTAATTAATTCTGTGCTGTTTTTCTGAGTTTTTAGCCGACCATACTTAACCCTTATACCGCCACATTGTTTGTGTGTTTTTGACCTTCAGATGCCAAATACTTTCTTGCACATCTTGTTAGGAAATAATAAAGTATGTCAGAAATAGCTACATTCTTAACTGAAACATGACAATTTTTTAAATATATTTGTGTTTCTAATAGAAGGCCAAATTTACAATGGTCTTTGGATCCATAGTTAGGCCCTGCTGAACTCACTAAGGCTACCATTACCACTGAATTTTTCTGGCGACATTGGTCTTACTACAAGTCATTTTAAGTCGACGTAATATAATTTTGCACTTAGCAGTTCTCTCTGCATCCTCATGGAACTCATCTGACCAGACACATAAAAGTGTATATTGGTGAACTTGTGGCTGAACGGGTGCATTTGTCCACCCGACTACTGACTGCTGCTGAGACGCTGCCTTAGATCTACTTTTTCTTGCTGGTGGCACTTGTGCGATCTCTTCGTCAGAATCTCCAGCAACGTCACTTATTATTAGTGATTTTGACATCACTTATTAGTGATTTACCATGGCTGACAAACAGGACCGCATCACTGTTACTGTCATCAGCTGATTCAGCACTGTCAGGGTCATTGAAGATTTAAAGTCAACAGTCTTTAGATGTCCACACGCAGAACCCATTTTACTGCAGCAGTGCCTCTACGCTCCTGAACTAATCATTAGCACACACCGTTTGTCTGTGTTGTTTGTTCTCTCTCTCTTTTCCCCATCAGCAATTATCACTATATGTCCGCAGCTGGTTTTGGTGCTGAACATGAAACCGAAACCGACCACAACCGCGTTTTTTTTTCAAAACCCAACCGAAACCAACCGACCTCGGCCAGTATGAAACCGTAACAACACTATTAATTGCCATATCTAGACATCGTTTAGGAAACAGTTTTATCAGTTTCTGTATTTGCACAAAAATATTATTGCGTATCATGTATGAGGTTTAGGCAGATTTGAAGTTTTGCTGCAGATTTAAAGAGAGTGACAAATCACATTTTGGTTTGGTAGTTGTTTTTATGTAGACTATTTTTTGCACATCATGATGTTGCATATGTGTGGTATTATAGTGGCAGATAAATTATTATTCTGCCAGGACTATATTTAGTCAGTGTCAGGCAGCACGTCAGACATGATATGACATGAATTATGTCACTATACAGTATACACATTATACTACTTACTTGTCACAGATTTCTTTGTATGATCAGTTTTCACTGATGTATAAATTATCATCATTTATTTGCTACAGTTGATGATGATGTTGACAATGACATTGCTTTGACAGTGACTTTGCATTTGTTGGTGTGGTTGTTTGTAGTGTACGGCTTGGCAGTGATCTTTGCCATTGCTTTTATGACAAACCTTAGTCGTTGTCTCAACTTTCTTCTGTTCTCTTCAAACATTAACCTGACTGTTAACCAACAGAGACTATTTGGAGTCTCCGATTCTGGTGAGTATTGCAGTGGGATTTTATCATTGTATGCTTTCTTTCTGTTTTTGGAAGTTATTTTTATTGACACTGTCTTTCGTTTTTGCTTACTTTGATTTGTCTGATGTGTTGTGAGATTGCATTACTGATACCGTTATATACTATTAAATCGATGTTTCATAGTTAAATGCTGTTGTCTACGTAGTAATGAAAAATGCTGCTGTTTTTTTCACTTTTTGAACAAGAAATTTGAGCTAATGCTTACGAGACACGCGAAAGCCTATAGCAGTTCCGGTTCAGTAGTTTAGCGGAAAATTGATGCACTACCATATAACAACCCTGGCAAGTTGTGTCTAGTGTGTCTGTCATCGCACTGGCCATGCATCGTGGACTCGGGGCATGTTGCACCAACGTTGTTCAACTTTGAACCTGGGTCATATCTGACTTTGAACCTAGTTCAGCTGTAAATGGTGTTGCACCAAAATGGTTCAAGTGTTGATCTCCATTCAATTATGAACTGCCATCTGACCACCGATCAAATTTTCATCTCCGTTCAGCTCGCGGTTACGCATGTGCATCGGGCAATAAATATTTTCCAGGATACTATTGCTGCAAAAAATTGTCCGATTTGAATCTTATTCTGTCCAAAAAACTGCCTCGTATTGAATTATAAGACTTTTAATGCAATTTTACTGATGATCTGGATATGTTAGATTTTTACTGTATTTGTTTTATGTTCACTTTGTGCTCGATAAATTAACAAATAGATGAATAAATCACATTTTTCGTTTCCATGTCTCGTTGCTATACAGTAAACCAACGATCGACCCCTAACCACAGCAACAAAAACTTATTTGTATGGATTTATAAGGTGTGAAATTCAATTATACTTGTGATCTAGATATGTTACATTTGTGCTATATCTGTTTTCTGTGGTTGTTTACTGGATAAATTAATTAATGGATAAACAAACAGCATTCTAGAGTGCCGATGCGTCGTTGCTATGCTGTAGCTATGGTAACATATATCTTGACAATGGATGTAGAATAATTAACGAATATCTATTGGAGCACAAAATGCGTATTTTCGGAACTTTATCAATGCAGCGTTGATGCGAAAATTGAAAACTTAAAATTTGAACAAATTACGGCCAATCTGTACTGGACTGTTTCGTAAGCATTGCGTGTGACTGTGACGTCACTATGGTTGACCCATAGGCTGAGCGTGGTTGACCAATCAGATTCGTCCACGGTATAATCACAACCATTCAACTGAATGGGATCAGCTGATTCAAGCTCAACTTGGTGCAACGTAATACTTCGTGAACTTGGTTTAACATTTGATCTTGGTTCAGCTGAACCTAGATCATGAACGACGTTGGTGTATTCTCCTACTAGCTCAACTGCCATAATAAGGGAGATAAGCACTTAGCCTATGATGATGGTGAAGGATGAATAAACTTTAGCGTGGCATTAAGTCCTAAGACACGCGCTGAAGATCTGAGGGCAGGTAGCCAGGTGCAGAGCCGTGGAGGCAGCGATACACTAGCACTGCCAGGCGGAACGAAACACGTACGAAACACGTTCTGGCATCCGAAGCTAGTGTAATCTGTGCTGTAACGGCTGAATGTGGTCCTGACCCTTATGCCCCTTGTGGGATATATGGCACCTTTACCTTTAAGCCTGTGTCTGTGTTTTCAGAGCCAGGGTTTCGTATTGTGAGATGTTTGACGGACAGTAATAGGTTACCAGTGGCTACTCCTCAGTATTCACCAAGCAGTTACACCAACAGTGCCTCGTTCCTCTGTCGACCTTCACCGCATCTGACGGGATCATATGGCTGTCCATCAACCCCCGGGTCCGGCCCAGCCTCACCTCAGTCAGTCTACAGCATCTCTCCACCTGGTCGGCATGTGTCTACTGGATCACCGTACGCTGTGTCGAGTGGTTCACCTGGCCGCAGTCCCGGTTCCAGTGATAGGTCTTCACCAGTCTCTTCCATCCTTGGAGGATCATTCTCCGATTCCTTCAGCTTCTCATCCCGCGTAAGAATGACATCAGTCACTTTCATAAGTTCTCCACCCATTTGTTCACTTGATCGCATTTGTAGACTTTCGTTTTTTGGCTTCACCAACCAGTTGTTCTGTAGTTACTCTTAAGTTAATCCAGGTCTGTAGAATGTTTAGTTCTATGTGAAATTTAATGTGATATTTTGCATCATATACATAATTTTTTTCATTGGAAGATTGATAGCATTATTGAAAGTGTTAGATTTCTTGTCTTTTTTTTGAACATATGGCATATGCACTTGTGAGTAATAATTGTGATCATTACAATCTTATATACACTATTGCTGTTATATACATATGTTTGCATAATTTTTACACGCGAAAGCAGCTACTGCTTTCAGCGCGTCTTAGCCATCGCAATTCTGTCTGTCCGTCTGTCACACTGGTGGATCAGTCAAAAACGATGCAAGATAGAATCACCAAATCTTTACTATCGTCTGCCTGGAAGACTCTAGTTTCAGGAACTGTAAGGTTTTTCCATAAATTCGAAGGGGGTCACTCTGAACGAGGGCCCTAAATGAGAGGGGGTGGGCAAAATTTGCAATTTTTGGCCAATAAGTCGCTGTATCTCAATAACGGTGCAAGATGGGGCCTAGGTTACTATTAATCACTAATAGAAAGTCGTACACTGGCTCTCGATTGGCGCCGAATTCAATAACCTTGAATGACCTTGAACGCCAAAATAGGGGGTTTTATGGATTTTTTGGCGATTTCGGGCTGCGACACAAGTCTATATCATTCACAAGGTGGCGCCACGTTACTATCGTTAGGCTTATGCGATCCAGATAGCACTTTTTGGTAGACTGCACCCGTTACAGTGCAGCACGTCAGAGATATTTTGTAGTGGACACACTCAAGGACGTTTTTGAAAATGTTGCATCTCGCAACATCATTGCTTATGTTAAACATATTGGCTTTTACAATCGTATATAATGTTGTTTTTACATTAGCTTAATAGCCTTGATCTTACCAAGTATTTTAACTTTGCTTTTAATACGTACATTAACTGCTTTTAACTAATTTTAACCATGTATGGCACTGAATGGCCTATTTTTTGCTGATGTGCTGTTAAGAAACTACTCACTTACTCACGATCCAGATAGAGAATTTGGTATTTGTATATTAACTTAGCGTGAACACTCCAATTTTCAGCTAAGCTACTGAATCGGAACTGCTATAGGCTTTCACACATCTCGTGAGCATTAGCTCAAATTTCTTGTTTGTCTTGCCCTGCCCTATACTTTCTAGATTACTTGGGCAAGTGTAATACTTATCAGCTTTGATAGCTGTTTATTTTACTTATCAGTGTAAACTTTGTCCTTGTCAGGTCTGGACCTGTATTGTGGTTGGTGGGAATTTTTGTGTTTTGAAAAGGAGCAGAAAGAGAATCCTGTAATTTGAGTGGTTTTGTGCTAGGGTGAAATGAGGCAAAGTCCTCTGTCTCCGCATGGCACCAGCAGCTTGGCGTCTGCATTTCAGCAGGATTTGCTTGCCGAGAGAACTGGCATCAGAAGCAGATCTCGAGTTTTGCGGTCAACAAATCTGTCGCCTTGTAAGAGCATTAGTTATTTATTTTGTGATTTTATCATCAGTAGTCTATTATGTGCATTGTGCAGTGCTGAAATGATTACGTATTTAGGTTGTCGATCTGTTTTGCATTTGTTGTATTAGTGATGTTGATGCTACAGTATCTGTGTCATCATAGACGTTGGTCAGTTTTCAACAAAATTTGTCAGTAGGGCGTTTTGGACAAAGATAATTTGGGTATGTTTGGAGTTGAACAGTCAACGGTCGGATGTTGAAAAAACAGTAAAGCTGCAGAGCATCTGTTTGAAATGGTTGTGTGAATTGTGTGTTTATGTCTTCATTGGTAATTTACAGAAATCTTCCTCATTGGTCTCTGCATTGGGGATGTGACGAACTTTGTATTCGCATTGAATGGCATGCAATATTGACCCCTTTTTGCAGCTATTCAGTATTTGACAAATAGTTGGGAGCATTTCTGGCGAATGCGAATATTTCACTATATTGAACTTGATTCAACTTTAGTGAACTTTAGAAGATACTGACTGAAGAGAACACTGAACACTCTGGATGTTTCATTTTTTCTTAGTTGGACTTGGTTGATTGAACTTTGCCTTAGATACTGATTTTTTCTAACTGAACACTGAACAACTACTTTGGATGTTTTACTTTGTTCAAGTATTGGTATGGTAAAGTTTTCTTGAGGCTCAACAAGTATTCGCATTCATTATTCGATGAATAGTAAAGTTCATGTTGGCATTCGTCGAGTGCGAATATTTTTCCACTTCGTCGCATCCCTGCTCTGCATAATCATAGAGTTGCTTTGCTACCGTACTTTGCTGTCATCTAAATGCATCTTTCACTACAATGCTTTGCGATAACGATAAAATTTTCTGTGAATGTTTAGTACGATCGGAGGACTGTATGCACGATCAGCAAACTGTGGACGAATATCTTCGTAATGAAGAGCAGAAACAGATGCAGAATTCGGCATCTGGTTAGTGGCCATGTCTATACTAATTATGTCTACAATTCTCTCTAATAGCCCCCCTTCATCCTCCAACAGACAGCATTCTAAGGTTGATGGCAGATTATTAGAACCGCCATCACTGTTACATATGCACACTTATAATGGAGAGTTAATTCAATTTTAGGTTTATGGTAGGTCATTTTTGTGTTTTGTGTTCAATATCCAGTTTTTCTGTAAAGGCTGAACTTTTTCATTATTGTAAAGGTTAAACTTTCTGTTCCATTATTATGTGTATATGCACTGTTTGAAAGGCTGTCCGCAAAATGACCTATACTGTGTTGGGTGAGACATTGAACCCTACTCACTCACTCACTCACTCTTTAATAGCATTAGCAATAGTTCACAGTCATTAGCAGTGTGTTCTTAATTAATTAATTAGTTATTTTTCAGTTTTATTTTACTGCCCTTAAGCAATGATTCAAGAATTATCATTATTTAAGGTCAATAGGTTTTGTTACAGCTGGAGTGAGTGTTTTTTAGTTTGTTTAAATTGTTAATTGCAAATCTCTGTGTGTCAAGGCTTTAACTGCTGACTGACCATGAAGCATTTGATAATTTGCATGGCTTTGTACACATTACACTTTGCACATTTACTGCAATATACTAATATACCACAATATGCTAATTTTGATTTTAACTAGCCAATATATCTAGAGTTAGTTAAGCTTAAACATGGTCCTTCAAAATTGAATTATTGCAGCATGACTTCATACGACAAGATGTTTGTCTTCCGTCTAATGGTATGAGAAAAAAAGAATAACAGTTAATGCAACATTATCAAAACATTATCGATGGATAGGGAGTTTGTCGGTATAGTTTATGCGATCTCTTAGACAGTTTTGTGTCACAACTACACATTTCACCTTTCACATATTACAGTTGCTCGTTATAGACAGGATTTATACATCGATACTACACTGTACATTTTTGTTTCCGAGGGTCTAAGGTCTCGTTTTTCCATGCACATTTGATGGCCGATCAAATTGATCTCCAGTCAACTTTGGGACTTGATCAGAGATCATCTCAATGACTGTTATTCCATCGCCAATTAGCGACTAATCGTCCATTAAATCTCCAAGTTGATGGCCGAATATTGGTGGATCAAGTCAGATAATTGACGATTAAACTTGGCGATCTGCAGTTCGTTATTTATTCGCACCAGAAACATTGCTTCATGTCGCCGGTCAGAACGGCAATTCACGCATTAAAATGAAGTTCCAGGCATGGCGATCAATCACTACTGATCAATTTATACTGTGTATAGTGTTTTGTGAAGAAATAAAATGGATAGATGCTCTCATATTTAATTACAATGGAGCGTATGGATGATATCGTTGCTGTGACAACGTTTACTGGCTAAGGCATACACGTGCAGCGCATGCTGGGTAATTTAGCACAACACTGCAAATCGAGGTCACTGTCAACCAATCAGATTGGCATAAAGTAGGCTCATTTGATGGTAAATCAACAAATCGTAGGTCAAGTAATTGGAGATCGAAAATGTATAGAAAAACAAAACACAGTTGATCGATGATCAGTTCTGAACATCAAGTTGATCAGAGGTCAGTAAATCGGAGATCAAGTTTGATTTGATTGGCGATGGAAAAACCAGCCTTTAATTTGTACTCTTCTATAGTTTTTTTATTGTATGTCTGTTAGAGTAGTCTATAGGTCTTTTGTTGTACCTGGTACTCTATTTGTCAAGGTGTATCATTTCAACCATTGATGGTCGCATTTTAACAGATATCTCTGAGCAAATCTTATGGTGCTTGGTGGCGTAATTGGTTGCAGTGTTGGATCATGAAGGCAAGGTGCATCATTTACCTGCATGCATTGAGTCACAGGCAGCACTCTGATCCCATGTGGCTGGTGGCCATCTGTAGCTTTGAGATTGGTTTCCTAGTATGCACATGTGTCGCATGCTTTAACTGTTTTTAACTTTATCTTATCTGTAGGGTTAGAATGATATTGGTATTAGATATTGCCAACGTTTGCCAGTATTGGCCGTCACACCCAATATACCGATACTACTCAGATGCCTTGGTGCCAGGAGTGCAGTGATTGCCAGCAGGCAGTGGTGGGGAGATTGGAAAGAGGTAAACCAAAGCCAGAGTTCTGCACATAATGTAAAGGTGCCATACCCCACCGGGGCATGGGCAGGGTGCTCATCTCCCTTTCTTGGCCGTTGAGCCCATAGGTATCCACACCACTTGAGTCTGTGATGCATGGCCAGTGCAACGCCAGATCTACGGTTACCTTCCCAGCCGCAGAGCATCACCGCCCTACCAAATTATACGCTTTGTGAACAGAAGCACGTGTGTGAACAACTTGCCCAAGGTTGTTACCTGGCAGCGCATAGGCCCGGAGTCAAACCTGCAACCTCAGGGTTACAAGATTGGCATGCTACCGTTACAGTATCAAGTTTGCACATACATGGCAGATATACACTGTGTTCCAAAAAAACATCCCCGACATTTTCGACTCTAACCTGAAAACAAATTATCAGATTTCGATAATTTTTGGCATGAATATTCCTGACACAACTTGCCATTAAATGACCATTCAGTTTTCCACCTCACCCAACGTTTGTTAGCGCACTACCTGGGGAAAACGCAACCAGCAAAATATCACTTTTTTATCCAATGCAATATGATTGCTTAATTAACATAACACATAAAAACACATTTTGTTCACATTTCTGACACTGTGGCTGACATTTCGTTCAGTGGTCCATTTTTCAGCTGCCTGCAGTGAAATTGCTTGAAACGTTGGCCCACTATGTGAACACGTGCAAGCAGACGTTTTCTCCATTTATTGACAGCAGTATCCATAATGTTCTGCTTCAGACCAATCCAGGCACTACCAGTCACTTCTTGACTTCCCAAACATTTTTAAACTTTATCTGGTAGATACACTGCTGCATGACAGTCAAACCTTGTAATGGACCTGCTGTTGGGGCCCACAGATTAAGATAGATGGAATTTATTGACATTTTGTCATTCACGTTAACACGCATTATGCTTGGTCTGCTTTCTCCAGGTAGTGCAAAAACAGACATTGGGTGAGGTGAAAACTAAAACACTTGATAAATAGCCAGTTGTGTCAGAAATATTTCTACCAAATATTATTAAAATCTGCTAATCTTTATTCAAGTTGCGATCAATAATGTCGGGGATATTTTTTTCACGTTTTATGTTTATTTCATCACATATTTCGCTTGATCTGCTTTTCCTAGGTAGTGCAGAAGCATACCTTGGGTGAGGTGGGAAACTGAGCGGTCGTTTGATGGCAAGTTGTGTCAGGAATATTTGTGTCAAAAATTATCAAAATCTGATAATTGGTTTTCAAGTTACTGTCGAAAATGTCGAGGATGTTTTTTTGGGATACAGTGTATATCAGGTGAGGCTGAATGATTGTGGTTGGACATTCCTTAGTCAATGGCAAGCAAGAGCAGTGGTCGGGACAATATCACTTTTGCTATCGGGTATTGATATCAGCGGGACCCAATTTAATATTGGATATTGGGAGGTTTTTTGGTATCGTAAGTATCATTCATACCCTATTCATCTGATTGTCTGCTAGCAGATGCATCGAGACCTGATGGAGGTTCGGGTTCGACTGCATTCTGGAGCTACGGTCGTTCTGTGATGGACCTGCTGCCTACATTACGTCACTATCAGTACCAGCTAGCTCCCCGCAGTCTGCTGTCAACAACGTGCAAGGATGACGCAACTGATCTCTCTGATAGTCCGCTCTCTGTTGATGTATGATTTATGTACATGGTGTTTCATGAAAAAGGTGCACTTTTTTATAATTCACTTAAACGATGAGCAATTCATACGAAATTTTTTCCAGATGTAGCTGAAAAAATATTAATTGAAAATATTTCAAGAAAATGTGGCTGTTAGTTAAGTATTTTTTGCTAGTCGTGATGTAACGCTGACGTCATAATCTGCCGTGAGTACAAGCTTGCCTGTCTCAGCTGGTGCTATCTCTTGCTACCCTGCTTTGATAATGAGTTTTATCTGGTTCACTGATGAAAAGTTTCATCGTATCAGCATTACGCAACATGGGGACATGAAATCAAGCATCTTGCGATCCATAAACTCAACCATCTCGCAAGTGGTGCGTGTTGGTGCACTGTTTTGCTGGAAGATATAGAAGTCAAGCTATCTTTACAAGTGTGTGAAAGTGGTCATTTTGTGCATTCTTGGTGGCTGTAATGGTAGAACTTCCAACAGTGATCCAGATGAAGTTCACTATTGAAGCAGGGCATGTATTTAGTAACTGTCAGCACCGGTTGCGACAAGCCAGTTTGTACTTGTGGCACATTATGATGTCAGCTTTACATCACAACTAGCAAAGAATGTGTAATCAGCAACCATATTTTGTCAAAATATTTTGAATTAGTATTTCTTTAGCTACATCTGGTAAAAAATTCGTGTAAATTGATCATTATTTTAGTGAATTGTGAAAGAAAGAAAAAGGGTACCTTTTTATGAAACACCATGTAGATCAGTGCTGTCCAACCCACGGGCCGCACGCGGCCCGCGAGGGGATTTCGTGTGGCCCGCCATCTTCCCACATAAATTGTAGTTTTGGTCCGGTGATTAGTCAGATGAAATCAACTTGCAAAGTTCAACGATGTTTGATAATCTTTTGTGTTTCCAAATTTCAGAAAAATGGGCGAATTTGCGGTTTCCATTGAACATTAGGAAGCAAAAAGTGTTTCAGCTTCAGGGGGGCTTCGCCCCTGACCCCTCGACCAGGGGCTCTGCCCTTGGACCCTGCTGGAGGCTCCGCCCCCAGACCCTCCTTATAGGCTCGCACTCCGCGCGCTCGCCATGGCCCCCCTTGATTGCGGCCCGCCAGCTGGTGGAAAATTGACTAAGTGGCCCGCAGTGTTAAAAAGGTTGGACAGCACTGGTGTAGATTATTAACATCCTTAATTTGCCAAGAAAGTTGTGTCACAGGGTCTGCTGCTTTTTTGTCCAAGATAACTCAGAAACTTATGAATGGATCTTGACAAAATTCTTCGGAGGAGTTCGGCTTGACCCAAGAAAGGAGTGATTCCAACGATGTTGGTGCAACTCGCCCTAAATGGCATAGACTGACCATATAAAGCACAGTAGTACTTTAATAATGTATGTATATGGCAAAATCAAGTTGTAACTTTAAAAATCAGAGCTACTGCTATTTCGCCACATCAAGCAGGGTGTAACTACACGCCCACATCGCATTCAGAGACCACACAGGTTCTCTTATATAACCCAGGACCACACAGGCTCCTGTATCACGAACACAATGCCATAATACAAAATGGCCAACACATATGAACCACAACAGGTGTTAATGTAACCAGCCAAACACAATCTCAAACACCAACTGACTCTAAATCAAGATCTTCCCACGATAGATCTGACGTTGGACTATTTTTGGCTATAAATATAAAATGATGTCATCTCCCACCAATAGCCACGATCGCTTCAGTCACGCCACTAATATGGGTGGGGCTGCACTTTAAAAGCTGACCCTCTAATTGGTTCAGTAACCGGCGCATTTGTACACTAGTCAAGACAGCACTGTGACAATACGGGCTACAAATGCGACACTATGGGTCACAATGTCCAACAACATCTACACATAAACACAGGCATACCTCGACAGCTACTCCACAAACATGCGCTAGATAAACTACATCGAAATTAAACTCACAGGCGACGAAGTAAATCGACATTCGTGGGCAACTTGTGAATATACTGGTAGCAAGCTGGTAACACCGACAAGCAACATGAATAAAACTAGACCATCAGTTTGCAAATCTGTAACGAGTCAGCCGCATCTCGTTACAAACACACCTAGGTGTTACCTGACAAGTTGTAAAGAGATTTTGATGACTTTTTTATGGAGGTGGTGCATGGCTCTAAATGCAGTCAGTTAGATTTTGTTTGCAGTCCAGATTTTAGTTCTGATCTGGAAATTTTGTTCATGATTGCAATTCCCAGCGACAGCAATCAATGAAACACTGTTCTTATTTTTTCTAGTTTATTCTCATGTTATTATTACGACCATTACTGTGTAGTCGTTCAGATGTTACAAGTTTCTGTGGTTGTTCTGTATGTGTGCAGGCTTGGACTCAGTATGGTGTTGAACCCGATCAAGTGGACAAGTGGGTCGAGAACTTACGAAAGGTATTTTTTGTTCATAGGCGTTTTTAAAATTTTTTGTTTGTTCATCTGTTCAGACTGTGCCTAAATACCACAAGTGACTGGATGTTATATATCTCAGGACCAACATCTTGTCTGTCACTCAGCTCTGTTAACACTTTGTAGCCCTGGTGAACTGGAAAAACTGTTACAGCGTACATACTTTGTAGAGTCTGGTTCAGTGCAAATTACTGTGATAATAGTGAGTAATAGTGGAGTGCTTTTAGCACACCAGCAGCCAGACATTGTGACTTGACTTTACTTTCATGACTGACACGTGATATTTTGATCGTAGTAAGTTTAACGTTGTTGTTGCATCTCATGAATCGTGAATGTATCTGTATGCAGTGGCTAGGCAAGACGATCTTGGCTCGGCTGGTAACTGAGATGGATGAAGTTAATGCAATGCTCGTGCATGCTGGATCTGATGACATACAGATAGGAGGTTTGACATGTCACTCATCATTTTGCCATCAAGCCATTGAGAAACATCGAGAAACGATGTTGTTACGATTAGGATTGTGTCTGATTTTGGATCATCTGGGATTCTTTTTATAGCATCGCTCATTGGATCTTGCATGTCTGCATCCACTCATTTCTGGCAATTCCACCCAAAACTGGCTGTAGCAAATTTTCGACCGGATCACAGCAAAATAGAATAGAAATGCACACTGGCAACTTACAGCAAAAAGTGACGAAACAAGTCTTTTCTTTGGCTTGTCATTATTAGCTTTTAAATGCTTTTACTGTTTGCCACACACACATACTCAATGTCAGCAGACTGAACTAACATTGTGAGTGACAGTAGACTACATGATTACAAAGTGTCCATGAGTTATGCCTATTTATTACCAGACATTAGAGTTGATACTGTGTCATATGTCTCAGACTGTGGAAATGCAGTGATTTTTCTAAGTGCAGTATTGGGGTAGGGGTGTAATTCTTATCGAGCATGGTTCCATTCGGGTTTTGAAAACTGAAATTCGGCGCATTTTTACTTTTAATTTTGCTAGCAGTCCAAAACTATAGATTTACTCTAGATTAGGCCTGGTTTGTAATTTTCTTTCTGTGTGCCAGTTGCACTTTCTAATAGTAATAGTAATAGCTGCAACGATGTTTATGGTGCTACCGTCATAGCAGTGAACTGCCACGGCGAGAGTTCACCCGGTTCATTTGGCTAGAGCAGCACGAGCGCCAGGCGGCTGCCGACCTTTGGACCACACCGATCGATCTGAACCTCAGATCCTCCTGTAGGCAGCTACTAGTACAACGCTAACCATCGCCATTTCTTACTACTCAGCCCGAAAGCTGATACTCATTTTACGATCCCACAAAAGGTAGAAGGCTGAGTTGACCTAGGCGGCTGGTTACATACCGAGATGGTTTACCTGTCACAGGCAGTCACCCATCCCAGTACTAACCCGGCTCGGCATAGAGTAACTTCGTTGATTGGATGAGTAACGCATTACCGCTACGCCAAGCCACCAACCGTGCCTTGCTCTGTCAACTGCGAGCAGGAAAATCGGTTTCAAATAGTTTTTTATCATTATGCTATAATACATTATCAGTATCAGTCGGAAAGTCGGAGTTGGTTTGTGTGCTGTTACAGAGGCGAGCCTTGCTACATTGAAGCAGGCAGCAACGTTGAAGCTGCAGCAGATTCCACAGCTCACAGCTTTGTTGCCGTATCTCGACCTGGTCCAAAATCAAGAATACCTTGTCTCCCGCATCAGAGGTTAGCTTCTTGCACTGACTGACTCTGTATTACTTAGTTATGTATGTGTGCATTGCATAAATCTCGTATTCATTCATTCTACCTATTTACTTCATTTTCTTGCTGTAAAATTTTTATTTTGTTTATTTTTCGTTTTTGTCAAGCTGAAAATTTTATTACACGCAACAGCAGCTACTGCTGTAGCGCATCTTAGCCATCACAATTCTGTCAGTCTGTCTCTCTGTCTGTCTGTGACACATGTGGATCAATCAAAAACAATGCAAGCTAGGATCATTAAATCTTCACCGTCGGCTGCCTGGAAGACTCTAGTTTTAGGAACCGTAAAGCTTTTTCCATAAGTTCAAAGGGGGTCACCCCAAACAAGGGTGATAAATGAGAGGGGGTAGGCAAAATTTGCTATATCCAGCTGATACGACGTTAGCAGAGCGATGTGTGGCGATCTCTGGTGAGTACAAGTAAATAAAACACTATAGACACTATAGCCGCGGGTCGTCTGGTGCCTGGCGCCCTCTGGTGAATGACTTAGACTTTGTTTTACTGTGTTTCAAACATACGCAGCTGTTGCGCATTTCTGTTTGCATTAGCAGGTCACTTGTTTCAGATTTTGTTAAAACAAAGACCAATTATTTCTATTTTTGTTCTTCCTGTTGTTACTAAAATATTTCAGACTTTTTCTGTAATGTCTGTGGTGGCATGTAAAGAGTGTAACATATTATGTGCTTTATGTGTGGATCAAGCAATCGGAGAGTTTGGGATATGTTTAGCTGTAATCATTACAGTACAGCGTGGTCTCGTTGAACATTTGATTTGTGTATTTTAAACTTTTTTATGCCACCCGGTTGTTGTGGTAGCCAGCTCTTCATGATCCGCCAGCCTCGGCAGGTCAGCAGCTGAAAATCCAGTGTCGTGATGGAGGGGAGAGTATCGGCAGACTTTGCAGCCACGTGCCGGTTGAATTTCTTTGTTCAGCTACTGTATCCATCTCTGTCTTGAGATAGCACTCGGTAGATTGTCACAATGTTAATGTTTGCCAGCCACAGAGTGACTTGGCGCAGTTGTCTTTGTGTTCTGCTGCAGATCTTGCCGGCGGCGGCTGCATCAGTGCGTTCAAGTGGAATGGCGGAGTGGACTATAAGGGAAAGCCGTGGAACGAATCGCTGCCGACTGATTCCGCAGTATGTTTGCTCATGTTGTATGAACTGATGTTGCATGAACGAAGAATAGCCATGGAGCAGACTTTTTTACCTTGGTGTTTGGAGAAGTAGACCACTTAGTAATTACTCTAGGTTTAAGTAGTCTGGTTTTCGATGTTACACTCAGTGAGATCAGTAGCAGTGCAGTGGCATTTTGTAATACTCAACAGCAGGTACACTGTACATTTTGTCATATTGTATGAGCAAAGAAAAGCGACAGAGCTGACTTTTTTTCTGTGTGTTTAGAAAACTGAGCTACTAGTTATTTTTTTGTTTCATTGAATCACTTTTCTGAGTTACACCAGCTTAGGAGGTCAGTGCTGCTGATGTGTCACTTTTGTGGTTAACTGATTGATTTTAATAATTGTTATACTTTTATTCTCGGATGAACTGCGAAAGAAGCAAAAATAAGCCGCAGCAGTAGTAGTAGTGATGATGCTGGTAGTAGTCGTAATAGTAGTAGGCATCGATGGTAGTTTTAGTCGTAGTAGTCGTAATAGTATTGGTAGTACTGATAGTATTAGTGGAAAGGTAAAAGGTAAAGGTCGTCAATTTGTATAGCGCATCGGCTGGCTTGGCAACCCCAGTCAGCTATACCAAGGTCCCCACCTTCCGTAACCCAAGTAAATGAGTTACTACTCATTTTACCGTCCCACGGAGGGTAGAAGGCTGAGTCGACCTAGCTGGCAGGCTTCGCACCGAGATGGTTTACCTGCCCGCAGGCAGTCACCCATCGCAGCACTAACCGGGCCTGGCATAGAGTAACTTGTGTAGTATTATGTTGTTGCTCCTGTTGGCAGATCTTGATGCATCTGCTGTGTACATACATGGATGTCCGTCTGCCTCATCACCCCAAGCACCCAGATGGCAAAACGTTCACCAACCAGCACTTTGTCCGTGTTCCTGACAAGCCGAGTCAGTCCATCTACATTAGATTTGTTTGCTGCTGTGTCTAGTCTGATTCTGATTGTTCGGTTGCTGTTTTGAATTGATACTGATTCATGGATCTATAGACTGGCTGACTCTTTTGTTGATCGTTTAGTTGTTTTGTTGATTTGTTTATTTGTTTATTTATTTATTGAGTGATTGGTTGATTTATGTAGATAGTAGAACCATCTTACCATGGAGATATTAAAGGTCCATGGACACCAAAATTAACTTACAATTTTTTAATACAGCACAATTTTCTGAGAATTTTGACAGTAATATCGGCATCCAGCATTTTGTCAACAGGAAGAAACTTACATTTAAAATCAATGATCTAAGAAAATGACGCAGAAAACAAGACGCCATGTTGACAGGCTGATGATGTCACTGCATGTACCCGTAGTCAACGTAAAATACGCTCAGTAACATAAGCATTATAAAATCACATTGTCTATCTATGTACTGCTGCAGTTGTCATGCGACACAGTATTTTTTGCCATTAATAATATTAAAATAAATTGGTAAACACTGACTGGGTACACACAGTGACGTCACTTCCGGCCACTTGCCAAGGTCAGATTTTTCAGCATAATGTAACGTAATGCCATTTTTGCGTTGTATTCAGGCATTAATGTCATGCATTTATAAAGCTTAAATCATCATATTATACAGGCAAGTTGAAATGTCTAATTGAGGTCGACGTAAATTTTACAAGTGAGTTTGACCATGGCCATAGACCTTTAAATAGTTTTTTGTTGAGTACTGTCAATAACAAATGAGTTGCTGACAGCCTGGCATTGCACGTGGGTAACAAGACAGTTACTCAGGTCCGGTTTTTCCATGCACATTTGATGGCTGATCAAATTGATCTCCGATCAACTTTGGTACTTGATCTGAGATCATCTCAATAACCGTTTTTCCATCGCCAGTTAGCGACTGATCGTCCATCAAATCTCTCATCAAGTTGATGACCGAATATTGGCGGATCAAGTCAGATAATTGACGATTAAACGTGGCGATCTGCATTTCGTTGCTTATTCGGAACAGAAACATCGCTTCATGTCGCTGGTCAGAATGGCAATTCACGCATTAAAATAAAGTTCCAGGCATGTGCATAGTGTTTTGTGGAGAAATAAAATGGATAGATGCTCCAGTATAATTTGATTTGCGGTAGAACATATTTTTGACAGCAGACGTATCGTTGATATCGTTGATATGACGACGTTTACTGCCTATAGCGTCCACTCGCAGCGCATGCCCATTAGCACAACACCGCAAATTGAGGTCACTCTCAGCCAATCAGATTGGCATAAAGTAGGCTCGGTTGATGGCGGATCAGCTAATCGCCAATCACGTAATTGGAGATCGAAAATGCATGGAAAACGAAACACAGTTGATCCACGATCAATTCTGAACATCAAGTTAATCGAAGATCAGTAAATCGGAGATCAAATTTGATTTGATTGCAGATGGAAAAACCGGACCTCAGTATCGGTAGTTAAGTGACTTACTTTGGTTCCTAGCAACATAGAGTTTTTATTAAGATCAACACGAGGAGGAATAGTGGAATATAAGATTTCAATTGAATATTTCTCATGTGCCTGTGAACAGCACATGGAATTCCAGCAAATTTGAGTTACCTTGGAAATTGAAGTATGTTTGAAAAATATACTTCTTTACATTTTTGGCACAATAAATACTGTTTGGCTGTTTCCTTTTTTCTGCTACGATGTGGATAAGTGGGGACATTATCTGGCCGCTGAAAACTTGTGGAGATAAGTCTGTTTCACATCGCAGTTCACATATCTCAGTGTTAGAAATAGGACCACTCTACCCACTGCAGCATGTTATTTTTGCCAGATATGATCGATCGCAAGGACAACCTTTCACTGTATCAAACACGGATGTATCCACCACACTTCAAGGTTGTCATTGAAGACACTGTCTGGAACCTAAAGCCAGTAAGCTGAGCATTTTGTTTTGTGTTACTGAAAATTATGCAATTTTTTAATTTTATTGACTGCTGAATGACTACAAATTTTAATCGCATGTGCAGTTGACAATATTAATCATAATTAATAACACAGCTAAACTGTCGGCTTGTATCGACGACTTGACTTCATTTCATCTCTTTGCCTGCAGCTCAACCCAGCAAAAATTGAATTCATCTGGTTTGGTTCTGGATTCCTTACTGTGGCATCTTTGTCCATTTTACATTACATTACAGATTTTTAACGTGGCCTAAGTAAAAAAACTGCTAGGACCACAGGTAAAAGCGTTAGTCACGACAAAAGCACAGAATGGTAGGACTGTTTGAACAGAAATGTTTTCAGTTGACAGCGGAACTGTGACAGCGTATTGGACGCGACAATGTCCGGTGGTAAACTGCTCCATATCCGAGCACCAGCGACAGCAAAGGCTCGGTCACCAACAGTTACACACTGCGACTGGGGGACATCCAGCTGGTGTGTCATTTGTTGTGTCCACACTGTGCACAGTCTTGGTGTTATATTTGACTGCGAATTATCCATGAAATTACACATCATAAAACTGCAAGTACTTGTTTTTTTCCATCTGAGAAGGCTGCAACAACTGCGAGGTGTAGTGACTGATGAAATTATGAAACAGTGACGTCGCTGGTTCTCAGCAGATTAGACTATTGTAACTCTGTTCTCAACGGGCTTTCGGCATCCAGTCTGGCACCTTGTTTGTTTGTTTATTTGTTCAAAGAAACATTCAATAAAACAGCAACAATGTTCAGCAGAACTGGAGCACGCAAGGCATAAAGATGCACTCACTGCGGCCCAAAAACTGTCAAGACACACACATGTCACCAACCATAATACATCAACATACAAACTATTCAGAGACTATAAAAACTACCATAA
>Ga0209367_1003422_pt1 | contig 21585 bp, 13 predicted proteins | sample WorMetLIZISLAND2_FD_187412 | JGI IMG/M metagenome (GOLD analysis project Ga0209367, IMG submission 187412) | Marine gutless worms symbiont microbial communities from Max Planck institute for Marine Microbiology, Germany - Olavius geniculatus... ...
ATCTGTCACACGGGTGGATCAGGCAAAAACGGTCCAAGCTAGGATCTCCAAATTTTCACCATCGGCTGCCTGGAAGACTCTAGTTTCAGGAACCGTAAAGCTTTTTCGTAAATTCGAAAGGGGTCACTCCGAACGAGGTCGCTAAATGAGAGGGGGGTGGTCAAAATTTGCGATTTTTGGCCAATAACTCGTATCTCAGTAACGGTGCAAAATAAGGCCTAGGTTACTATTAATCACTAATAGGAAATCGTATACTGGCTGTCGATTGACCTTGGATGACCTTGAACACCAAAATAGGGGGTTTTACGGATTTTTTTTGCGATATCGGGCTGCGCAAGTTTATATCATTCACAAGGAGGCGCCACCGTCACCAACACCACACGCGCCTATGGCCGATGTGTATTATGGTCCCGATGGGCTGAGTCCAAGTGATATGCGATTTTTGAATTTATAACTACTGAACTGGAAATGCTATAGGCTTTCGCGCATCTCGTGAGCTTTGCTCAACTTTCTTGTTTTTGCCTGTTCCAGACAGAAGCATGGATTTTTAAATGCTTTATTGCCAATGCCTAGTGACTGACTGTGAGTGTAACACTCGCACTGGATGAGTCTATGCATTACCACATGTGTGTAATTGCTAAATGCAGCGGAACACTTGGCGTTGGTTTCTACGGCAACGAGGAGATGAAGAAGGGTGATAACAGCATGTATGCTGCAGCCAGCGAAGCCAGAGACATTGTCAGTGACATTCACATGCAGGTACAAGAGTACAACTAATAACATGATTCAGTCATACAGGTGGTTGTTATTTTGAACAATAATTCTCTTTTTTGTTTTTTACTTTATAGTCCTTATGAAAAAAATCATCTCACTTTTTACAGCTGATCACATATACTGGGCTCTGTACTCCTATTACATCTATTGTGATATGTACGTGACATTCAGCAAGTGTTGTGAAATAAGCTGTACTGGCTGCTAATGCTACACATTTAATATTTAATAATAATAATAACATTGCTATAGTGCCATCAGGCCAGGACTTGAGATGCAGCTTAGAATAGTAATCACAAAAGTATAATAAAATTTTTATACCAGTATGTATTAAGTACTAGTAGTTAGTGATTATCTAGACTAGTTTTTAAAAGTGTTAAATAAACTGCAGTTAGAGCATTAAATGAAAGTAGTTATATATTGGAAATTGTAACGATGAAAGTCTTCTGTTAAAATTGTTTTTTCCCGTTATTTTACATCATCTACCACTGCTAATACAAAAACTCAGAAGAACGTAAAACTCGCTAGATTGCATTTTAAAATGTATTTAAACAATGAATGACATCGTTTGCTTACTGTTGTTTCTGAACTAATCTGTATATTGGCTGTCTGTAGGTGACACAGCTGAATGTGAGTATAAACGAGACAATTGCTAGTGGTACGGATGCGGTGAATGACATCTACAAATATCACGAGCAGCTGGATGATGCTAGACGCCGGGAGGTGATGGAGAAGACACGTCGGACGGCCGAGATAGCTGCCGAAGTGCTGTCAGTGCATCTCATTGGCAGTTCTCAGCTGTATGAACAGTCTGATGAATTGCCGAAATGGGTTGACTGCTTTAAGCAGTTCATCCATTACAGGTACTATATGCATGTGTGAGAGATAAGAATGCTTCATTTGTTTGTTAATGTTCACAGTTTTTGCTGTAATTATGCATCGGTGCACCTGGTAATTGTTGGTTTTGCAAATAGTGACCGGTGATGAGGTCGTTACTGAAAATTGTCATTCCAAAGTTGGGAGATATTGCTTACAAGCCTGTCCATGAACTAAGTTAGATTTATTATCTCTTGTTTTTGTGGGCAAAGTTTGTAAAACCAACACTGCTGAACTTTATCGAAAAGGGTTATCATTTATTTTTTAAAAGTTTGATTTGTGTACTGTACTGTGGACCAACCACTGAGAAATTTTCATGGGAATTGCATATTTCACACAGTGCTTTATGCAAATCCACTTCGTTGGGAGTTAGAATGAACGAGATGCTTACTTTGACAGAAACGCTAATTGCAATGATCTCAGTTTGTGTTAATGATGCGCAGTAGGGCTACGAAATAGTAGACATTTGGGGCAGGTCTAATATGAGGCTGCCTGGTGTCTGTCTGATTGCGGGAGTTTTGGTCCACAGCTGCCGATTCATCAAGATTTCAGATATAAGTTTGGTAAAATGCCCCATTTTTCAAAACCCGTCAGTGGATTTTACTGAAATTTGGCCTCTGTTCCTTTTAAGTTAGGGTCATCCTTCCTTCCCTCCCCCTAATTTTTCTCTTGTTGGTCTGCTGTCCAGTTTTGGAAGAGAAGTGGAAAATAAAAAAAAAAGAAGCGTGCAAAAACAATTCCGAAACATAAGGGCCTTCCACTACTACATATGGGAGGCCTAGCAAGTTTGCAGCCGGGTATCACGAGTTTCAGCATATCAGCTGTAAGGCACAGAGTGATGCTTGATGCGAGTGGCTGGTTTTTACTGTGCAGATATCTGTCAACGACGGCTTCACTGTGCTGGCTGACTCTGCTTTGTTTCCTGTTGCTGCTTGGCATCACCAAGACCTCCAAGTGCACTCTGCTACTGTGAGCAGCTCACCATTATCTATCAGCCTGATTAATGACCTTGTAGTTAGCTGAAAACACCATTTTACATTTATTTTCTGCTCAGTAATGACAGCTGTTGTTGGACAATGCTGATTATGTGGTACATCACTTAGTGAAGGCACAGGCACCATGAATATTGGGCTATATTGACGAATTAGTTCAGAACCACGAACCTAATTTGCTTCCAATACAAACTTCTGTGTACCAAAAGGCATGTAAAATAATGGAACATACGTGCTTTGTGCAGACTGAGCAATTGGGCAGTTTCAGAAAGCATCAGTCTCGATCCTTGCAAGTGAAGCCAGTCTGTTTGATGCTGTGCGATAATCACAACTAGCTGTTAATTCTTTCATCTTTTGGTGCTTCGAAGCAGTTTGCTGCATGACATGAAAGGAATATGGAACTCAAGGAATATAAAACTGCTCTGACAGCAGTTTGCAGAACTTTTGTTTTGCTCGCTGACTAGTTAACCCTGGCGAGTAGCTCGTAAAGTATGTTGAATAAACAAAACCGAACTGTGTTGGCGTTACTACTGCCAGCGCTGTTTGTGCTAATCTTGCCACTTTTTTCATAGAGTTTATTTTTGTCATGAGCGATATCTGTCTGTTGTTATGCTGTGCTGATAGTGAGTTAAGTTATTTTGAAAATGTTGCACTTGAGCTTCCAGTAAACGCGTCCTCTTTCGGATAATATTTGCCAAAAGTAATCTTCCTGTGCCATATATCTCTGAGCTGTATTAAAGTGCTTCTGTGCCTATAGTTGAGCAAGTAGTGTGAGTATAGGACATACTGTATTGTATTTATTGCTGTAGATTCTGCACGTTTGGAATCTTGAGTCTTGTGCTGTGCTGGATGGCAGCCGGGGCTCATCTTGGCATCAGTTTGGTATGCTCACACGACGCACACACGGAGAGAGAATAGATGAATGAAACGTCTTTATTTTGTGCTGCAGCCGTTAGCTACATTTCCGCATAAAACTACTGGATTATGTTTGTGCTAGTACATGTAATTAAGTGAAGTTACTTGAACAATATGTTTCAAATATTTTATATCTTGAGTTGTTCATGTTTGTGGGGCATTTTTACTGTTTTTGATTGATTTATTGATCGACTGATTGACAAAGATGCTGCTGACCGGTCACTTGTCTGATATTGCAGCTAATATTATACTATTATAATAATATTATACTATTTAGATAATTTTGGTGATTAGTTGGTTTTCAGTCTTGTAATGGAGTCTATTCATTGGCCTTTAGAGCGAAATTGCAGACTTTATTACAGGTTGACTGTACTGCACTGTGTAGGGACTTGGTGACTTTTGCGTTGAACCCGACGAGGCTCTCGAAGACATGGCGTCGAACTATGTTGAGAAAAGTTGGTGGCCAGTCGGCTATTTTGTTAATTTAACTACTATAGTTAAACGTATGCAATTTTTCATGCAGAAAAGACTGGCAGCACTGAATAATCAACTAAGGCATGAATGATGCTGATATTTTAATACTGTTCATAGTGAAACACATGTTTAAGAGTTTGGTTAAAGTTGATCAGTTTAATTTTTTTGGCGCTGAATTGAAATAACGATGCTTGGACTGCTTGCAGTGGATGGTAATAATGATAAATGATGAGGTAGGTAGGCCGGAGAGATTTCGAGGATAAGTGGGAGACTTGAGGCTAAAACCTGTGTTGATAATAGTTATGTGGAAGATGTTAATAATAATAATATTAATATTAATAATACCAGTGCCAATGTTTATGGTGCTGTCATTGTGGCAGAGCCATTGCGAGAGTTCACCCGGTTCATTTAACTGAATGTAGCACGAGCGCCAGGTGGCTGCCGACCTTTGGACCAAGCCGATCAGCTTGAGCCAATAGATCCACTGATAGGCAGCTACAGTAAAGTTCTACATTCACCATCGCCATTTATTATTACTCAGCTAGACATCTGATACTCATTTTACCATCCCACGGAGGGTAGAAGGCTGAGTTGACCTAGCTGGCTGGCTTCGTACTGAGAAGATTTGCCTGCCCGTAGACAGTCACCCATCACAGTACTAACCGGGCCCATCGTAGAGTAACTTCATTGATTTAATCAAACGTGTTATTGCTGCGCCAAGCCACAAATACGGAGGCTACAAGCGAATGACAACGTGGAGAACTGAGGCTGACTTTTGATAAGGATTTGACAATTTCCCTTACTGTTGCTTTCCTTGTGAGACTAGGGATTGTCAGAATTTCTAGTAATTGCTTGATTGAGCAATAGATGATCGATCAAAATAGATCAGTTAGTATTTGCAGTAACTTAATGATAAAAATATGACTGATATTAGTATCATTGATGGATTGAGTGTTTCAATTGCTCTATTGCTCATGTTGTTCTGGAGTGATGTCTTCAGAATAATTCAATGGTTAATTGTTACTGTTGATTTATTTGTCTAACTGAGTGTGCTGTGATGTGTTTGTTTCAGAGTACGTTTCTTACTACCTGCAGTGCGATGTTGGCAAAGAGAACCCATTTACGAAAGTGAGTGATTCTTTTATTGTCAGATTATGAAGCTGAACTGTCAGTACTGAAGTAGAGTTAGTGAATGAAGTTTTCTATTTTATCGAACATGATAAAACTTATTTCAGATGTGTGTCTTTTCAGCCAGTCACTTGTATTGGACTGACAATCAAAACGAACAGCAGGAAATCACAAAAAAGCTAACATCGATGACCTAAATAGCAGTAATAAACTAACTAACATGCACGTATGAATGTAATGTTAACAAATAAAATATTTACACTCATGAACTGACTAAAAATAAATAAAATAAAACCTGGCTTAAGTGAAGTTTATTGTGGCTATTCTACAGGTCTTGATACTGCGGTGAATATTAGTGACAGCTGTTGGAGTCTAGTTCAGAACTCGACAGCGCCGCCATGAACATTTAAGTTACAGATGTGTTAGATGTGACCAGCTTAGTGAATAGCTAAGTAAATGTTTGCTGCTGCTGTTATTGTGATGTTGCCGTGTAGCCGTTGCAAGATGCTCGTGAGAAAGTGATGGATGCCAACGAGACGCTGAACCAGGCGCTCGGAATTGCTTACGCTTCCATCTCTAAGTCTGAGGTACAGTATGCAGTGACTGACAGTGACAGCTTTGAAGGGGAAATAAACCTTGTAAACAGCATGGCCTATTGGCCTCAAATTAAAGTATATACATTGTATCCCAAAATTAGCGACCTCCCCTTGTTTCAACTTCGGATGGCAGGCCATATCATCAGGATGCCACCTGGACGACCAGCCAATCAGGCCATGTCATGGACCCCTCGTGGTAGTGGCAGACGACGAGGTCATCCAACGAAGACTTGGCGGTCTACATTTAAAAAAGACCTGGTGGACCGAGTTGTCGATTGGAACAGCGTCCGGGCTGTGGCTACAAACAGAAGCAGATGGCGAACTTTTGCTGCCCATTGTCATGTCAAAGACCGGAGGATCTAAGTGCTAAGTATAAGTGTGCTTGTTTCAAACATGCCTAATTCAGTTTGTGTTTCGTGGATTTCAACGAAGTATCATACACGCACTGTCTTAACGTCAATTATTGTCACACCTATCGTGACGTTTGTAACTTACTTACTGCATGTGTTCAGTGTGACATCATTATGATGTCAGAGTTTGTTTAAATTACGGCTACATTGATTTCATAGCTTGTATTTAGGCCAAAAGTGGCCATTTTGAAGCACAAACTTCAAAGACTAGTTTAGAATGATTGTCTCTATAAATGTTTCAAATTTTGTAAAAAAAAATCTGACAGGTGTTAACAATTTTAGAGTAACTTATCTGTAGCGGGGTCTCTAATTTTGTGACACGGTGTAATTAATGAACTTTAGTGGCTGTAATAAAAGCGACGAAAGATTTAAGAAAAAAAGCGATGTTTGAAGATGAAAAGTAATAGCCACTGTTTTTTATTGTGTAAAAACCGAAAAATAAGTAAAAATTTTGTTTACATATTGCTGCAGTTGATGCCAAATCTCTGGTACTTATCTATGGACAGAATGCAGCGGCTACCACAGATCAAACAACTCTTATCGGCAGATGTTGATTATGTCACCAGCGCTTCAGTTGCCAGACTGTTTAGGTCTACTTTCTGAAAATTCTTGTTTGGGAAATTTTTTTCTGGGAATGGGAAATTTTTTGGGACTCGGGAAATTTGAGTCCCATCAACAACTCTACTACTACTACTACTACTCCTGCTTTGTATGGTTGTAGTTGGATGCGTCGGTGCAAGACGTCTACCAGGGACTGAGTGATCTGGCTGATAGCATTGGGTCATTGTCACTACTGAGTGAATGCGGCAGTCTGCATGAACATTATAGCACAGCACGCAATAGCTTCTGCCACAAAACACTGTGAGTACTGCTCGTGGCTGACACGTGTGTAGGTCATGTGTAGGTCCGAGGTCAGGTCTTTGTATGTAGGTCAGGTCATTTCTCCACACACATGACAGCTATGCTGTGATAAAAAGCTGCAAATATCAGGTCGTGGTTGCATTGCATTTTGTCTTCATTGCTCACCATTATATACACACTAACTAATGACAAGGAATTGCACTTCGATTACTTAGGGTCGATTTATTTATGTCCAAGTTAACTTCTAGGTTACCTAACCTAGGTTATCTTGGTCGTGAGGTTAAGTCCCGAGGTTAACCTTTGTCGCGTTTATTCACGGAAAAACTAACCAGAGTTTGCTAATCCGCAAGTTAAACCTCGTCCGTATAACCACATCATGAATCAAGCATTTCGATTGGTGGTAGTAGTCACATGGCTGTTCATTTACGGTCCACTATAGGCTTATGAACTAAATGGCATGTCTATGGGTAGTAGAGGATATTTAAATGGCAATTAATGTACAGTGTATTCCAACAGAATGCAATAAATGCAATACAACACATCGCAGCAACTGTGAAAATTACAATTTCAATACATAATCATGATTACGATTATTAGAAGAGTTTTTAATATTGTCAGCTTTACTGTGTATCACCTCTACATGTATATAAAAGTCGACTGTTCCGCGTGAGGCACGCAGCGAGGTCAAGGTCACTGGCGCAGACAACATTTTTATTCACAGCAACATGGCGAATTGTGCATGTCGAAAAAGTGCAATCGTATTATGATAATTTTGCTGACAATAATAATAGAATTTACTACACAAAATGTTGTCACGGTTCTTTGTCCTCTGATTCATCAGTTTACGACTGTGAAAGGTTTGCAGATGTTGTTACTTCGATCTTGCGCTCTGTCGGGTGGGACGTTAAACCCTACTCACTCACTCACTCACTTGCATTAATTGCAGGTTAACCTTACAAAATTGTGAGGTTAACTGTGCAAGTGAAGTCTGAGATAACCAAGAGAGTTAACCTACCGATGTGTCATAAATCAACGCGACAAAGGTTAAGTTTCGGAATTAACTGACTTTAACCTATGGGTTATCTTTAACCTGGATGTGAATCGATCGGCCCTTAGAAGTTGCATTTTTTAGTTCATATGGTTATAATTTTTCAAATCTGGTTGTTGTGTTGGTGTTGGTTGTAGTCTGGGAGTGACGCTGCTGTCATTGTCAACTGTGTCCACAGCTCTGCTCTTTACTCTGCTGGTCATCATGTCATCAAAAGCTTGGCGCAGCTTCGCCGCAACGTTAGTCACTGAGCTTCTCAGTTTATGCACTGACCGATAGTTGTTTCTTAACAAGTATTTTTCACCAGTAAATTACATCATGTTGCTGTTTTTTTTATTATTTTTATTGTTTTACCACTTCTGAAAGGTTAAAAAAAGATTAAAGGATATCTGTAGCTCTTAGGGCATGTTGCACCAACGTCGTTCAACTTTGAACCTGGGTCAAATCTGAATTTGATCTTAGTTTGGCCATAAATTGCGTTGCACCAAAGCCTTTTAAGCGTTGATCTCGGTTCAATTCTGAACTGCCATCTGACCACCAATCAAATTTTGATCTCGGTTCAACTCGCTGTTACGCATGTACACTAGGCGATAAATATTTTCCGTGATACTATTGCTGCAGAAAAATTGTTCAATTCGACTCTTATCCTGTCCAAAAAATTTCCTCGTATCGAATTATAAGACTTTTAGTGCAATTATACTGATGATCTGGATATGTTAGATTTCTACTCTATTCGTTTTATGTTTTCTTTGTGATTGATAAATTAACAAATAGATGAATAAATTGCATTTTTTGGTGGTGATGTCTCGCTGCTACAGTACACATACGATCGAACCCCTAACCACAGCAACAAAAACTCATTCGTATCGATTTATAAGGCATTGAATTTAATTATACTTGTGATCTAGATATGTTACATTTGTGCTATATCTGTTTTTGGTGGTCTTTTTTGCTGGATAAATTAATTAGTGGATAAATAAAAGGCATTCTAGAGTGCCGATGCGTCATTGCTATGCCGTACCTACGGTAAACATATTATCTTGACAACGAACGTTGAATAATTAACGAATAACACAAAATGCGTATCTTTGGAACTTTATAAATGCAACTTTTGGTGCAAAAATCGTGTAGTAACTTCAGGGAAACTTAAAATTCAAACAAATTACAGCCAATCTGTACTGGACCATTTCGTAAACATTGCGTGTGACTGTGACGTCATTGTAGTTGGCCCGTAGGCCGAGTGTGGTTGACCAATCAGCGTCATCCATGGTATAACCACGGCCGTTCAACTGAACAGGATCAGCTGATCCGAGTTCAGCTTGATGCAATGTAATACTGCATGAACTTGGTTCAACTTTTGATCTCGGTTCAGCTGAATCGAGATCACGAACGACGTTGGTGCAACGCGCCCTCAGTGGTAGTCTGTCTTCGAGCTACAGAGCGTCACCTGCCATATGGGATCACACAGTGTTACCTGCCACTCGACACAGATGAATCTGTCCTGCTTTAACCTCAGCCAAGCATCTAGTACTTGATATATTTACCCCAGATGGATAGAAAGCTGAGTTGTCATTGGTGTTGGTTATATAACGAGATAGTTTACGGTCACAGATGCTAGTATCAGCCACTTGATAGCAACCCAGTCGGGAGACGAACCCACGACTTCTTGATCACAAGTTCCACGTCCCAATCATTACACCACCTACTAACCAACTACTGCTACCATTGCTTGTGATTTCTGATGTTTTAATTTTTCTTTTGTCTGGATTATGTGCATTAAAAATACACAGCACAATGCAATCTTGTATTATCGACATCAGAAAAAAATATGTGATGCATTTTGTAGAATTATGATGTGTATTATAAGTGGCTGAAATTTTTTTCAACTAGCTGTGCTTTGTTTTGTGTTGTGTTTTAGGGACACGGATGAGTCTTATCCGTAAGTATTTTCGGAATTCATCAGATTGTTTATCTCTTATTTGATATTGATATCAATGTCCCAATATTTTCAAAGTATTGTATCAATATCGTATCGAAATTGATATCCTAATATCGACTTGTCACTAATTAGGAGCCCAAATGGGCATGCAGATAAGACCTGTAATGCAGCCTAATAAGACAGTGGCTGCATGAGAATTTCTAGAGTCAGTTTGTTTGAAAAATTCAGCTAGTGATAGTTTTATTTTAGGGGATGATGGCATCCATTCTGTTTGATGGTACGTCTATGAATTGTGCAGTAAAACAGTTGCCGATACATCAGAGGAGGAAGGTCCATTCATACCACGGCCAGCTCCGACCGCTCCTTATCCCTATGGTACTCCAGCAGTCTATGGTCAAGGTGGACCGGACTATATACCGTAAGTACAGCTGCCGGCAATTTTTTGGAATATTCAGATCAGATGATGTCATCTTGAAACTACTAGCATTTTTGTAGAGTGCCCACTATACCTCTGTGTTTTAATTTATTTTATAAGTGCTAAAATTATTATATTGTAATTTGCGCACTGTGGTAATCATTGTGATTTTGCTATATTTCATCATCGGGATAATACAACGTAGAAATATTTAATCAGTTATATTTCATATTGGCATTTTTCCTTTGAATTTCAGTTCGGGAGAGTTTGCCAACATTAAGATGGTGACATCCAACAGCGGTAGAGTTTAATACACTGTTATGTCAGTTCGTTATTAATGATTATTTGTGACTAATGATTATTTTATTATTAATGATTATTATACTGCATGATATTTTAGACATGCTGGACGAGGCAATGCACAGGTGTTGGCCCTACAGCGACAGGCCAATCAGCCACCGCCGGTCTGCAGTTTGCTTTTATCATTTTTGCATTTATCATTTTAAAATCAGTGTTAAATAGGTGTGAATAACAGTCATGATAATGTTAGTTTAAAAGGTTTGTATCTCTGTATCTTTACACACGTTTAATTTTATGACACTTTCTAAGTTCGTTTTTAACTTTAACTTAACCTTCATGCAAGATGGCCATAGAAGTTTGTATTTGTAAATAACATAAATAACGGCAATAATAATAGGTTTAACGGTTAAAAAGGGTTAAATTGCCGATAGTCAACAGGCCCTCTTACAGCTCTGTGACCGATGCGAGTGGTGCTCATCTCCGTTTCCAAGGCCCAAAGCCACAGACGCCTCACCTGCCATAAGGGATCACACAGTATTACCTGTCACCCGATACAGGTGAACCCATCCCTGCCTTATATAAGGGAGGAGGGCCGGACCTCCACATATTACTGCCGTAATATGTGGAGGTCTGGCCCTTCCTGTCGGTGAAGTCGATACCAATTTGTACTGCTTGGTGAACAGAGGCACATGTGTGTGAACAACTTGCCTAAGGTCGTTGCCTGGCAGTGTTGCGACGTGGAGTCGAACCTGCGACCCAAGCGACCTCAGGATTACAAGTTTGGAACGTTACCATTAGACTACCAAGCCACTAATAATAATATCATAATAATAATATTAATATCTATAACAATGTTTATGGTGCCATCACAATGTCATGGCACTGCCACAGTGAAAGTTCACCCAGTTCATTTGACGAATGTAGCATAATCGTCGGCTGTTACTGTGAATGATCAGTCTACATTATGGATATTGTCAGGCTTATAACTCAAAAGGTGTTAAAGAACTAAAACTGGTGTGTATGTTTCCTGCTATAGGAGTAACTGGTGTGTCAATCGTTAGCAGAATATTAATGATAATAATTATAAATTATTAAAAAATGTTACATTATTATTAATAATTTATTATAATTACTAATCAATAACTAGTATGATGTTGTTTTGTTATGGTGATGCAGTACAGTACGACAGAGTTCTATCACCAGTACAATGATGCCATCAACCCGGCAATGTACGGCCATCATGGCGGCCAGGCACCAGTCAGAACTTGAAGAGTTAGCCACCGCCGTCAAGTCATTCCAAGCACATCATTTCTCTCGTTCAACTACCGATAGATATCTACGTTGACTACAGAATGAATTAACTTTTACTGATATATACGTATATAATACTTAGCTTCTGTCTTGCGCTTGTGTTTCCACCATTGCTGCGTTTGCATTGTCCGAGCGTTGAGCGCTTGTTTAGTCAATGACATTGAAATATGTTACACCGACTGATGGTAATGATAATAATATGAAATAAGCAGTAAGCCGGCGGTGGAGATTTTTGCTATCTGTGGACTGCATGAGTAAGGCCTGTAAAGCCTGAACATCAGTATTGTTGATTGTGTAAAGTAGTTTGTTGATTGGCGACACCAGTAACTGTTGACACTGTTGTCACCGCATGTGCTGTATGCGCCGTTGTCGTTGGTTGCAGCATGGCATCATTGTTTACATCACGTAAGTGATATTACATTGCGGACAATGCGTTCGATCACTACATTTGTGTTTTGTTACGTGACGGGATGTAGGACTCTTGTATCACTCTTGTTACATGTTGTCATCGTAGACGTTGAGGTTGAAAAATGATTGCAATGTGAATGAATGAATTGTTTGTCGTCGTTTAACAGGGTTTCAGTGATTTCTCTTTGTATTTTGTGCTGACAAATCACTGTATAGCCTGATTGTGCTGATATGCCGATAAGAAACTTCTGACTCACTCGCCCAATATCCAGACCAGCCAGTATCAAAGAAATGTTGAAATTGATGTGTGTTTTGACTTGGGCTTGGCAACTATCGATATGCTACTATCATTCCATATTGTTTTAAAGCTAACATACACGTAAAATAGTGTATTATATGCCAGATTTTACGGTAATCATTGTCAGTACAGTATTATTATGTGTCATAATGCATTACATTCAGTTGATTTCAGGTCTATGGTTCACTGCAACGTACGTACTTTTAAGTCACAATATATGCACATACGAGAAAGTAAAAATCATACAGTAGCCAAATTTGAAACATTTGTTCACGTTGTCTGTGACACTATATGTACAAAATTTTGTAACAAACGGACCACGTTTGACAAAGTTATAGTAAAAATACTAACAATGCCGATGGACCCAAGTTCAACGGACCCGACAATGGCCGCCATCAGTTCTTATTTTAAGAGGTCTATGCGTGTATCACATTGTATATAAGCAGACATTTCATCGTGGAGTATTTTATTCATGTATTGAGTATGTAATGTCTGTTACTGTGGAGTGAAGTTGGCGTTGTGCATCTAGTGCTAGTCGTGAATTTTTGTCACTATGTTGTGCAGTCGAGTTTTCAACGCTGTTTGGTTTCCAAGCAGTGCAGTGCTGTGTGTGCAATGCATGCAATAGATGCTGCTTCTGTTCTTGTGGTTTGGGTGTAAGCATCACTTAAATCAACTGCATTTGTTAAGTGCAAAGAAGTACACAAAAGCCTTGCATTGTATGGATGGAAACTCAACTTCATTCATAAGTCATGTCTGTTGATTATCTCCGCCAAGTGAACATAGTGAACATTGGAGGATATTAAGAGATTGGTCGTTCTGTCCGTCAAACTGTGTACAGGATGACTAATAATAGCAATGACGTCATTGCACCAACAGCAACGCCGGCTATTACATTTCCCTCCCTCCCCTGCAGCAAAGCGGCTCTTTTTTCTCCCTCCCCTTTCTTTGTGTTTAAATCACTTCACTTGGCGGAGATATGCACTCTGACGAGCGCCTTCTAGTTGTTGCTGTTACGGATGATTAGGGTCATACGTCTGTGTGGAATAGATGTTGTTTGGTTTCGACAGCAGTTTACAATTTGGTTATTTACTTTGTTATGTGTTTGTTTTAAAATATGCTATTTGACTTTCTACTTCAACCCGTTTATGTCTAGCATCCTGTAAAAGGACACCAGCTTTGACGGTAAATCACAAAATAGTTTAGGCACTAATACATTAATATAGATGGTGTTTCAGATTCAATCGATGGCACATTTCATGACGTCTAATCAACAGCAAAATTTTGTTCAGGTATTCTGAAATACTCTCTTTTCAGCTACAGCTTCTAAAAATTTTGTGCAAATTTATTTTTATTTGACTCAGTTATGAAAGAATGAAAAGGTTTTTTTATCGAAACACCATGTATGTCAGAATGTTACGATGGATCCTTGATCCTTGAGGACAAGAACAGATATGATGACATCCGTCGCATCCTCAGAGTTGCATGCATCACGGACAAGATTCGGGAGGCCAGGCTGAGACGGTTTGGGCATGTACAACGTCAAGAAGAAGAAGATTGTGTCAAACGAATTTTTGGAGGCAGACGTTCGTGGACAACGGAGCAGGGGAAAACAGAGAAAAAGGTGGATCGACGTCATCAAGTGCAACATGGAGGACTTGTGGCTCAACTTGAAGGACGTTGAGAATGGAGCCGAGTGGAGATGGAGAACCCGTGTGGCTGACCTCCCACCCCCTGTCCTCCAATAAACAGCATTATGAGATTGTTGACTGTCTGGAGGATAACAGGGAAGATTATTAGAACTGCCGTTATCATTGCATGTGCACCATTATAATTGGCAGTTCTTACAATTTTAGGTTTAGTGTTTTGTGTTTATAGTATCTACTTTCGTTGTCTCAGTGTAATTGCACAGTAAACTGGTAATACAAAATATGTAGAAAATCTACTTACCATTCATTCTGGAAATTATTAATATAAATTTCTTATAGTTTGACAGAGCTGTGAATGCGCAAATGAGTAATAATAATAATAATAATAATAATCTGACTTGTAAAGCGCCAGTATGTGCTAAAAAGACTTCAGTGGCGCTGGCGGACAGAACTAGTCGCTGAGGTTAAATGTCTGACGGAAAATGTGGAAAGACTGTAATGTACGTAGTTACAGTATTGTTTTGTGGGAATTGTTGATATTCATGAAGTAACTGTTGGTGTCATTGCCTCGTACATAGCATTGTATGTTATCTCTGATTCAAACAACTGATAAACAACTGATAAACCTTAAAACAAATGTAAATCACAATTGTTTGTCCACATGTGAGTTGTTTGGGAATATTTTTCATCTTATGCAGATAATGTAGGTGATGCTCTTTTCTGCTTTAGTGAAATTTTTGCTGAAAAAAAACAATAAATTTTGTTGTGACATAGAAATTGGTGGCTCATGGTTTTTTTTGTTTTTTTTTTCCAGGGCAAAACATTGCTTTGTTGGAGTTGGCAAAGTATTGCTGTATTGCTGCATTCAGGTAACTTTTATAGCTTTCAGCTTTGCTGGATTTATTTAAATTTTTTTCACTGTTTCAAAATGTTATACGTAATTCATTCTCCGTAAGGGAGTTAGGGGCTGCAAACCATTCAGTATATTTTAGTTTTTTTTTTAAATTAGAAGTTGTTGCTGATTTTGTCTGTATTGATACATGCTGCTGTAGTTGTTATTCACAGAAGTATAAAGCATCAAACGTGACCCACTGTTTGTAACCTCTTGGCAGTTATAGTCACATATGATGCACAGCTGCATTAGCGGTATAATATTCATTATTTGTTTTGAAACGGAGGTATTTTTGCATGTTTTTAAGTGGCAAGCTTTTTATTTTCATGAGTTGCTCACAGATAGTTGGTTCAGTTTTAAATAGTTGATAATATGTTTGCACACAGAAATGCTGTTTCCGCATCGTATGGATGAATTTCTTTAACTGTCTTTTCCGTGTTTATATCACAAGCTGGCTGACGTATGGCTGTAATATTGGGTTTAACTGTTGGATATGTGACACAAGACTGACAACTGAATCTGTGTGATTTTGACTGTAACTTGTATTTATTGATTGTAATTTTCTACTGACTGTTTATATGTATGTGGGTATTCTCTCTTTGTTGCTGTCCACGTATTTACTTCTACTGTGTCGTCTGTGTGCCAACAGTAAATTAGTGGACCTGTTTTGCTGCATTTTAGCCGAGACAGATTGAACTTATTTGTACAGAATAATTTACAGAATAACAGTACATGTAGTTATGGCTGTCGTATTTTACTAGCCGGAAATAGCGTATAAAGTAAAACAAATTTTATACTGGATTTTATCCAATTGGTTTGATTATTTTGCATTGTCCACCTGGCAGTTAAGTTGGTTTTTAGCTACTTAGGTTTTTATGGTGCTTTTATGTTTCTGCATGTTTTAGACAGTTGACTGTTGGATTTCAAAACCAATGTTTAATGATAGCCATTGATATTGTCATGTATAGAGTTGTATAATATTACAGTAATCAATATTGCAGTAATCTGCAGAAAATTTGTTCCCAGGAGTTCGTGTGCAGCTGTTATTTTCTTCCTGCAGCTGTGATCGCCGAAACTATAATTACCGCTGGTTTAATTTGTTATTTATGTGAAATTTCGTTCTGTTGGTCATTGTTCTATTCAGTATTAAGTGCTGTTACTACATATTTGTTTCTGTTGATAGCAAGTAGTAGTTATTATTTATTCTTGAAATTCAGCTCTTGGCGTTCTTATTAAATACTTAGCAGTGAATTGTTTGAACCGTGATCCAGGAAGCACTGCATAAATAGCCAAAAATGACACTAACCTATGTTTTCGAGCTCGTCATGCATAAAAATGCGTTTGTGGCTGGAAAAAAGTGAGTGTACATTATGTTTACCTTACACTCATCTGCCCTGCAAAGTGTTGCCAGTGCTGAGACTTGTAATATTTGGCAATTATTGTTCATTGGCAAAAGTTCTCGAATTGGTGTGACTATTAATGTTTGGTTTGTGTCAGTTCTAGTTACAGTTGTTTTTTTTTGTTTCTGTTACACTATTGTTGGAGTTCTCCGGGCTGGGCTGGGCTCTGAAATAGTGCACTTTTGCGAAATCTTGAAACGGGACATTTAGCGAGCAATATATGTCCTTTTATGGTGCGTTAAAATTGTGCAGTATAAAAAAAACTTACGAAACATTATGACATTATGTCTGCTGTGGTGCGGAATCGTTAGTAACTTAAGTTGAGCCAGTATATGGCGTGTGTATTCATCACTTTTTAAAAAATCAAACTGGTTTTTGCAAAACAACTGAATGAAGCTGCAGTTGATTTTAACATGTTTGTGCTTTGTTGATTTTGTGTGCAAAATTCGTGTATAGCTTCTGGGGTTGTAATATCGTCCGATTGAAACTAAATTCGAACTGGGGTGCTGTTCTGTGTATATTTTTTCAGTTAGTTTCTAGTTTGCAGACGTGGAAAGAACTATCTGTGCGAGCTTAACGTTACGTTATGTTTGCGTTTCGTCGTGGTACACAAGATAATATACACCGTGTCTCAAAAAACGGGGTCACTTTTATTTCCTGAATAACTCCGTGAAACATTGGCCATTTGTGATAATTTCTGGCATGCAACATCACGAAGAAACTTGACATAAATGGCTATAGTTTGTCCCACCTCACTTTGATACTGTCGCTACACTACCTTGTGAAATGCAGAAGTCGTGGTTTTTTTGTTTACAACAATGCATTCATACTTTGTAGCATACGCGTCGGCTCAGAAAATCACCGAGACCACAAATCATTGAACATCTGTTACACATTTAACGCTAATGATATTCATTTTGATATTGTACGTCAACGAACTGAAATGATGCATCAACAGCGAATGAGCTGCTTTGGGTCGCACGTTATTGAAGATGCTGTTGGCGAGTGGTGTCTCAAAGTCCACCGCTTGCGTTCGTGCTGAATGAGGACATTTTTAGCACATGCTGTGATAAATTTGATGTGATGTGACACGTGTTGCTTTTTGAGAGACAATATCTGTTATTTGTGTTTGTCGATATTCAGTTAATCATTTTTGGGCCGACGTATGTGCTGCCAGTATGAATTCATTGTTGTAAATGACCAAAATACAACTTTGCATTTCACAAGGTATTGTAGCGACAGTACTAAGGTGAGATGGGCTAAACTACAGTTGTTTACGTCAAGTTTCTTTGCGATGTCGCATGCCAAAAATTATCAACATCGGCCAATGTTTCACGGAGTTATTCAAAAAATAAAAGTGGCCTCGGTTTTTTTGAGACACGGTGTAATACGTGTGTGATTAATATGCGCTCTGTCTGCGTGTGTGATTTGAGTATGCACACTACTTGCTGCTGTCGATGTTGTATCTATCCGGATTGTCAGTCAACTACCGTACGAACGTATCGTATTCTTCGCATCATTTTGAAGATTTTCGTCAGCGTGACCAGTTTAAAATAAAGCAAAGATCGAGTTGAATCTATTTCTTTTAGCTTACAACAATTACACTAATGCAGCATAACCGCAGCAGAAGCAGTGCTTTTATGCGTTTTGACGATAATTATGGACGTCATTTCTCAAAACGTTAACTGTCTAATACTGTGCACATATTTATTGCATTTTGCTGTATCGCCGAATGATTTTTGCGTGTCCAGTAGTGGCACAGGCATTCTTGCATTAGTGAGAGGTCGCTATCATTATGCCATCTTTTGAATCGAGAAATATTAGGCTATAAGTATTGCCCGGCGTACAGTATAATGCAGTATTAAATAAATATTTTCTAGTCATTTAAAGATTATGAAAGTATTTGAATTTGACAGCCAGTTTTGATTATTTGCGTTATCTTTGCAGTTTGAAATTAATGGCCCATTGACAATAAGTAGGCCTAAATTATGTCACAAAGTCATTATGAAAGCGAGTTAAAGCGGTCCACCTTTTCACTTGTAAGCCATTTTAACTTAGCTTGATAAGACGTCGTGTTTTGTGAAGCGTTTTTCAGTGCAATTCGTCATAGTAAAGTAGCAACTTACGTTATAATAGTTAATAATGTAAGCGTGGAGTGAAATTATATAGAGTAATCGGCAAGAGTAGTACTAACAGGGATGCGTTGAAGAGACATAATATTACGATGAAACTAACGAGGAACCTTTCAAAGTAGAGATACGAGGACTGTAGCAAACAACGATCAGTTCGTTAAAGATATGATCTGTGGTATGATATGATACTGTCGGTTTAATCTCGCACATAAACTAAAAAGAACTGAAATGTTTGAAATATTAAACTGAAAATAGAGTAACTGAAATAGACAGTTGGGACGTAAAACAAACAAGAAGCCCTGCTGTCGCTAGGAAAAGCCGACCGTACCGCCTACGTTTTAAGCCCAGCGTCCGACTTCTAATCACGGAGAGAAAGCAATTTCTCAGAGGTAACACAGTTCCATGCAAGCTATGTTAATGAAACGCTGCTCTCGAAAGCTATAATGAACGTTAGTATAACAAACATCGCGCGCGGTGGCACGCGGTCATCTCGCCAGGCGATGTAAACAGCTGTAGAGTCGTAAATAACCAGCAGAAATATCTGACGCAGGTTTCGAAAATTTTTCTCACAACAAAAACGTTTTGCTGGGAAAGACGCGCTACAGTACGGACCTTCAAGGTCATCCAAGGTCAGTGATTTCTATCTCGTCTGGTATAGGCGTATGCCACTTCTTGTTAGTGATTAATAGTAATCTTGGTCCTATCTCACAGCGTTTTCCAGATACGGCCATTTATAGCTTGAAACTTTTTATTGAAAATTGCGGCCAAACAGCTGCAGATAAAGACTTGGTTATTATTGATACCCTATAGAAAGTTGCTACCGCCCTATTTGACAATACCATCGCCGATCCCCTACTACTTACCGTTTAGCCACAATACCGCACGATTGGCATACTCTTCAAGGTCATCCAAGGTCAATGATTCTCGTGTATTCTGAAAGGGCGTATGTGACTTTCTATTAGCGATTAATAGTAATCTTGGCCCTATCTCTTACCGTTTCCGAGATATGGCCAGTTTTCCGTCGAATTTCCTATTCCCTGTCCATTCAACCCTTAATTTGAAAATGTTTCCTTTGCAGTAAATGGCTGAAATTTTGCAAGCCCGAGTTTCGCACACATGGCTAATTAGGCCCTATTTGTGCAAAAAGGTTTCCCCTACGAGCTAAAGCTTAGCCACAATACATCCGTTACAGACGGACAGACGACAACCATGCCATTAGCTCGACCGTTACTTAAGTACGGTTGGCTAAAAACAGCGATCAGGTTGTTAACGCTTGCACTGACACCATGTCGTTATGACATCGCATGATATTACGCCGTATAGCCAGCCACTAGACGCCCGGTGTTGTGCTTCACGGCGATATGAAATTCGCATTTCATCATTTCCTGCTGTATACTTCCGCCTTTCCTCCCTAACATCGGGCGCACGATATCGACTCCCAGTCAGGCCTTTCTATACATGCTGTAATGTCATCATCCGTAGCAGTAGTAGGCCCCTGGCAGCAGCAGCAGCAGCAGCACGTCGGAAGGAAGAAAGCCATGCATTGTCTGTCTGAGATCAGAGAACGTATTCGGCGTTGGTCGCCAACAGAACAACAGAGTTTCTGTGTTCCAGGATCCGACGTCACCAACAACAGCGTTCTGGCGAACAGAACGACAAGAACAGCTTCCGTCTTAGATGAGCCGTTAGATGATACTAACAGATCATGATACTCTGGGCACACTCTTGAGATTCCGAGGAAAAACGTCCGAGAATTCGTAACAGTAGTTCTATTGTTCTACCAGACAGTTTACCGCTAAAGAAAAGATTGCATGTACTATAGGATGCTGTTCTTAAAGGACTCGAGCTGCAGCAAGTGCATAGCAGTACGGTAGGCATACCGGTACAAACCACATAAAAGAGTAAACCGCCTGTCCTTCACAGGTTGAGTGGAGGTTTGTGCTTCGTAGCCTTGTAACAACATTTTATGAAACTTATTTTCGTTCATCTTGTGACATTAGTGGTCAATTCTATAGTCGGACACACATTGTCACCATCAGAAGTTGAACTACTAATAATAGCCAAACTAGATTTGACGAAGCTTAGTTATGACGTAAAAGACTAGGCTACCTGAGAGCCATTCTTATTTTAAGAAATCCCGAAAACCTTTACAAAAATGTACGGTAAGCATGCTTTGTAAAACCGGCTTAATTGTGTTCAAGAGTGTGGCAAAGACAGACACAGACAACTCATACTCGATTCTGATTACCGTAAGCATTAATATAGACCACAGTAAGTAGTAGGCCCTACTTCGAATAATAGCCGTTATTATATATCGTGAACTTGTGAAAAAATGTAGAGTAAGAAAATAATGTCGGCACAAAGTAGTCTGACTATAATTATTAAATTTGTAACATTTTGTTCTGTTTAATATTAAATATTTAGGGACCCTACGTCGTGCAGCTGTACATTTGTCACGTTGGGGGGGTCGATTGTCACATGATCCTTGGTTCACCGTAGTCTCAATCACATTGTAGACTTTTGTAGTAGCTGATAATTTGATAATAAACGCCGTGAGCTTCAACTTTCCTGTATAGTTCAGTCCAACTACGGCATTGCAGCGTCTGGAGCAGCGGGATGTGATATATAGGGACTCACGTGTGTGGCGCCGCTACGTGGCAGCCGCGTTTTCCGCATGTCCGACGATTTTGTATGAATACAATACAATACAATACAATACAATGGAAAATTTGCACTCAAAAACTGACAAACACACTGTCAGTTTAATCTA
>Ga0209367_1003424_pt1 | contig 21580 bp, 9 predicted proteins | sample WorMetLIZISLAND2_FD_187412 | JGI IMG/M metagenome (GOLD analysis project Ga0209367, IMG submission 187412) | Marine gutless worms symbiont microbial communities from Max Planck institute for Marine Microbiology, Germany - Olavius geniculatus... ...
TTGTTTATCTTAGTAATGTTTGTAGTTTTTCTTTACTGTTTACCTATGTTACTGTTCTTGCGCATTTGTCGCAAGTGTTATTACATATTAAAATAAAATTTTTAAAAATAAAGATAAACTACCTTAGTATTTAGCCAGCCAGCTAGCTAGGTCAACTCAGCCTTCTACCCTCCACGAGATGAAAAAAACCAAGTGAACTCTCGCAGTAAACACCCGAACACATGCCAATAAATATCGTCATTCACTATTACTGTTACTATTAATTAATAATATTATTAATATATAACTGAAGTAAGACATGCAGTGGCATGGTGGGCGGTAAGCCCTACGGCGGTACAAGCTCTCGTACTGGGCCACTTCGCCTCCCCCCCAAAAAGAAATGGACCCAAAAAACGAATAGAATATTTTGAACTATAACGGGATGGTGATTTGGACAGCCAATAAGTGCTCTCGGGCCGCTTTTGCTCTGCCTGGGCGCCAATCGCCGAGAACTCGTGCCATCGAGATCTCGAGAAATCAAAAAACTTCAGTGTCTTTGATCTCACTGGGCAGGTCTTTCTCAAAGTACGACATAGTTAGTTAGAACACGGGACTTGTCTACTACCTCAGCTAAATGGAAACAGGCCTGACGAGAGGGGGGAAAGGTCGGGGAGTAGTTACCCGGGCCCCGCGACGTTCGGGGGCCCTGCTGTCGCTCAAAAATATAAAGTACACTAGTACATTTTAGACAAAGAAAAATGTAAAAAATTTTTTTCCAAAGCAGCCATGCGCGAATGTTTCCTTGGGCCCCGCTGTGGTTCTCGACGTCCCTGAGTGAGAATATCAACTGGTAACACGGTCCCATGTGTTTAAGTTGACGATTAATTTTCCCCTCGCCAAAATCAGTAAGAAGGAGAAACTATGTCTGTGATCGTGCAAAGGCTAAATACGAGGAGCTTCGCTTCCGACTGCTTTGTAGGGACCACCTGCTGTAGTCCAGAAATGAACATTTACTGCTACTCGTGCAATCAGAATATACTTTCATTTTTGTTTTTACTTTTCAGTCATAGACAAAGACAAAATTAAGCACCAAAAAGCCCACAAACTACGTAATTTCAACACTAAAATATCACAAATTTTCTGGAGGGGCATTGCCCCGTGGGGAGAAGACAGTGCTTTTCCGCACCCCACACCACTCTTCTTTGGCGCTCGATCTGCCCCCTCACCCACAAACAAAAAAATGTAACTCCTGGCTCTGCATTTGACGCAACTTGGGGGCGGTTGCTTCCTGGAGCTGTGCAGATAGTAGTCCCTACCGCAGGCGCTGTTCCTGGATCCTGCTAGGGGTTCCACTAACTTCCTGATCCCTGTCAATACACTCGGCCGCCACGCTCTGCTCGTACTGGCTTTAGGGCCTACGTCACCATGCCCCTGAAGACATGTTTACGTCAACCGGCAGCAAAACGAGAGTAAGAGACTAACCATGCAGCACTTCCCATAATGTGACTGTCAGACCGTAGATGTCTGACACTGGGGTAGCGCGCAGGCCAATCAGAGCCTCCGGTGCAATCACGCCATAAGACTCCTTGGGATATTGCATCCACTCATCAACTCTACTTGTCATCATGCTGAAACATATACACTGTGTCACCAAAAAACGAATTAATTAACAGTTAAACTTTAAATCAAATCTTTTTGATATTGTCAAATATCGGCATTTCATTGTATTTTTGCTGAAATGCTTTTATTTGTGGCAGCCACAAATTAGACTATAGTATATTCACTGACACAAATAAAAAATTCATAAACGTACTTGTCAGGGCATTCGTAAAATCAGATGCCATGGAGCCCCACTTTGGTAAATCGAGCTACAGACTGAAAAAGTCTCATGCAACAATCAGCCTGATTCAAATTCTGCTTGCAATAGCGCACCAAATTGTTTCAGCTTAATGCTCCATGACGTCATAAATGGATGGCCAAGCTGAGTTGACCTGGATGGCTGTTTATAACGGCAGTCAGGCTGCAACAATTTGACCAAGAATTATAACAGTCACACAACAGCAGGATTCATATATACAGTGGACTAAAGCAGCCAACCTGTTGATGGTGTACTCAAAGTTTCCCAGTTTTGCCATTCCAGCAGCAACGAGCTGAATGGCATGGGACGAGACGAGCCCGTGAACCAGATGCTGGTCATGCATGTAGGTGAGAGCACTGCAAACCTGACAGAACACTGTGACCGTCAGTCCCATCGACAACTTCTCATTCTGCTGCAATCACCACCAATCAGCTTGGTGTTATCATCGTAATTCAATACACCCAAGCAGGTACAAACTACATTGTGTTCCAAAAAACATCCCACTGTCATCTTCTATATCTAAGCCAAATATTAATCGATTTTCAAAATTCTTTCACTGGCACATACTGCGGACAATAAGCAATAACGTAGTGTTAAACATTCCACCACACTTTAACTGTTTTCCTACACTACCACGTAAAACATAAGTTTTTTTAAATAAATAAAATTACTGTAATACACCGTGTTTCAAAAAAAAACAGTCAAAATTGTTTTTGCTATAACTTCGTCAAATTTCCACTGGCTTTAACAATTTTTGGCACAAAGATCGCCAAGATGATAGAATTATGTAAGGTGCACTCATTTACCACCTCATCTAATTTATGTCAATGCACTACCATGTGAAACACAGATGCTCCTAATTTGTACATGCTGTGGTTATTTGTATTGGACTGCTTACCTTTGCATCATCAATTCGACAGCGGGTGCCACGTGTTTAATTAATTTGTGGTACCACCATGTTGTGTGACATCGTGTGCTTGGATGAAAAATGTAGTTTTTCGGTTACGTGGAAAAAAAATCTGCAGTGTTCGAGGGAATAGTATGCAAAATATGTACTAGTTGATGTGCGACAACTATGTAGTTACTTTTTTCGCTCATATGTTTTGCCAGCATGTGGTTTTTAAGCGTATCAGCTGCCAGGCACCCAGGCCATATGCGAGTACGGGTGGCTGTAAGCCCGGTAGAGCGAGCACTGACAGGATATCTAAGTATGTAAATGTCACCAGAGATATTTGCTGTTGAACCTCGTCATCGGCGTGTGCTGTAGGTGACCGTAACTCCAAGATTACACGTACTGCTGTTCCACCGGCATGACGAATGACTCCCTGCCCCGGCCAATGCCAAAGATCACATTGGACCCCATTGCATGGGACCACTGAAACCTCAGTGTCCCATGACACCAGACACCATATCATAGGGCTTAACCGTCGTAGCATGTACATGGGCCTATGGGCTACATTTTTAAATTTCACTTATGTTATAGCCATCAAAGCAAGTTAAAAAACTAAATGATGAAATGGAGAGAAATTATTAGACACAGGAAACTATAATCAGTTACGTAAAATTTGCTCTTAATTTTGTGTTATTTCATAAGGAATATTACAGCAAGTCACAAATCACAGCACGAGAATTTGTGACTTTAAAGTTAACGTGTAAAAAAAATTTTGAAAAGTCTCATGTTAAAGATGATAGACTTTGTTGAAGGACATGTAATTCATTGTAATTGTGCATAGGTTTCAGCTGCATCTATTGCTGAAATAAACATCATTCGACATAGGTGCACTGGTGAGACAGGGCAGACAGCTACAGCACCACATCTCAGCCAGCCAGATGTCACTAAGCTTACTGCTTCCGAGACTGTGACTTCAGTTATTTCAAAAGCATCATCTGTTGGTCCAAGTTCCAATCACAGCTGTCATACTGTCCATGATACTGTGACTAGTCCGTAAAATATTAACATGTTTCTCAACAGCTAAGCTAAGATTTACCAAACTTACTGCCTCTATGTTGAAATTGCTGGTTCGACCATTTGTACGCGCGAAAGCAGCTACTGCTTGCAGCGCGTCTTTGCCATCGCAATTCTGTCTGTCTGTCCATCTGTCTGTCAGTCTGTCCGTCCGTCACACGGGTGGATCAGTCAAAAACGGTGCAAGCTAGGATCACCAAATCTTCACTGTCGGCTGCCTGAAAGACTCTAGTTTCAGGAACCGTAAAGCTTTTCCATAAATTCGAAGGAAGTCACCACGAACGAGGGCGCTAAATGACAGGGTGGTGGGCAACATTTGCGATTTTTGGCCAATAAGTCGCTGTATCTCAGTAACGGTGCGAGATAGGGCCTAGGTTACTATTAATCACTAATAGGAAGTCATACACTGGCTCTTGATTGGCACCGAATTCAATGACCTTGAATGACCTTGAACGCCAAAATAGGGGTTTTTGTGGATTTTTTGGCGATTTCGGGCTGCGACACAAGTCTATATTATTCACAAGGTGGTGCCATCGTCATGCGATCCAGATAGAGAATTTGGTATTTGTATATTAACTTAGCGTGAACACCCCAATTTTCAGCTAAACTACTGAACCGGAACTGCTATAGGCTTTGTGCGTCTCGTGAGCTCAAATTTCTTGTTTGGATAAGCATCGACGTGATGTGCGACTTCCCGTAGTGTGACATGGTGCAGCTGTCGCGCCGTGCTGGGACTAAGCGTGCGCGATAGGTCGCCTAGAATGTAAACTTAGTTATCTAATTAAAATTAAAGACCATACGCTTAGAGGAGATGTCTTGAAAAAATAGCTCAAGTGTGCACTATGACGTAATGCCAGAGAAAGAACAATATCGAGGGAAGACATAAAACTGCTGTAAGCTACATGGTAGTGCAAAGTGCGATACGATAAAAAAGTTTCTGTAGATAAGCGGTGTTGTATACGTCTTAGTGCACATTGCACCAACGTCGTTCAACTTTGAACTCGGGTCAAATTTGAATTTGATCCTAGTTCAGCCGTAATTTGCTTTGCACCAAAGCGGTTCAAGCGTTGATCTCCATTCGATTCTGAACTGCCATCTGACCACCGATCAAATTTTGATCTCGGTTCAAGTGACGGATGCCGGGATACTATTGCTGCAAAAAATTGTCAGAGTCGAATCTTATCCTGTCCAAAAAGCTTCTTTGTGTCAAATTATAAGATCTCTAATGCAATTATTCTGATGATCTGGATATGTTAGATTTCTACTATATTCATTTTATGTTCTCTTTGTGCTTGATAAGTTAACAAATAGATAAATAAATCGCATTTTTCGGTGGCAATGTTTCGTTGCTACAGTAAACGTCTGAACGAACCTTAAACACAGCAACAAAAACTCATTTGTATCGATTTATAAGATGTCTAATTTAATTATACTTGTGATCTGGATATGCTAGGTTTGTGTTATATCTGCTTTCTGTGGTCTTTTTGCATTCTAGAATGCCGATGCGCCGTTGCTATGCCATAGCAAAATAAATCATAAATCATAAAACATAAATCTTGACAACGAAGATAAAATAATAAATAACTATTTGAACACAAAATGCATATTTTCGGAAGTTTAGTATGCAACTGTTAATGCGAAGATTGTGTAACAACTTCAGGGAAACTTAAAATTTGAACAAATTACGGCCAATCGGTGCCGGGCTGTTTCGTAAGCATTGCGTGTGACTGTGGCGTCACTGTAGTTGGCTTACGGGCTAAGTGTGGTTGACCAATCAGTGTTGTCCACGATATAACCACGGCCGTTCAACTGAACGGGATCAGCTGATACGAGTTCAAGTTGATGCAACGTAATTCAGCGTGAACTCGGTTCAACTTTTGATCTAAGTTCAGCTGAACCGAGATCATGAACGACGTTGGTGCAACGCGCCCTCAAATGCATTGACCGTCGCTTACTGTGCTTAACGCACTACGTTGGTAGGATGTTTGCCATGACAATGCGTAAAAAATATTGGATGATAAAGTAAAAGCAAAACGCTAATGGCTAGTGCATGTGCACCGACTATACTAATGATGCCCTGCGGTGCTATATTCGTGGTGTTGAATGTTGATGGATTGCGCAGTGGCAGCGTCATGCCGAGCGATAATTACTTCATGGACGGAGGTGTGTCAAACACAAACAGACCGTGTGATAGATGTAGTTGTGCAACGAGCTGTAGGCGACACGCTCAAAGATTAGCACAAGGCCATCGAGACGGTCGACTTGGCAGACGCCGAGAAGCAGCATTATGTTAGGATGACGCAGACGCCTAGCACACACAGACAGATCACAACTGACTATAGCTGCCTGAAAGTGGAGGAGTGACCACAAGCTTATATTAGCTCCCAGCAGAACCCAGCGGCATATTCACCGGTAAGGACCAAGGAGCAGAGGCCACCGAAGCTGAAATGGTAAGTAGGCAAAAATTTGGTTTCACTATTTGCATTTTGCTGCCATACTTTGTACTGCTTTTCATTAAGCAATTTTTGAAAATCATTCTGAAAAATGTGGTGGGCATGCCGTTATTTATTAGTTAAGTTGCTGTATTTGTATTTCTTTTTTTGTTTATCGTGCGTTTTGACCTATTGGGTTTAGGGGGATGTTATAATGTTCTAATTATATTATCTATCTTTATTTCTTCTCTTCTTACCTCGCACTCTTCACACTAGCTCTACCAATTCTTCTGTCAACTCTACCAGTCTACTCCTCTACTACTCTGTTGCTCAGCGACTAATCTCTTTTCTGTCAGCTGCTCTGCTACTATACTGCTCTAATTGTACTTGTGGGTCATTATGGGGTTATCTGTATTCTAAGGTATGTTTGTTTTAGTCTTTCATTATTATTATTATTTGATTAAACCTAACTTATTCTTATTTTATTCAAGCTCTGGGACGAGCTGGGTCCTATCAGCTTTTTGCTAGCTCGCCCCAGAATAATTATGATTTTGAAATAAAAACAGAGGCAATTCGAAAATAATCAATTTCATTCAATTTGTCACATTACATTTCTTCATCACAAAATATATTCAAGATTTTTAGCATATATGTGTTCAACCTACCTTAACACTAAAAGAGCTGCTGCAACTATACCAACGCAACAAGCTCTCTATCTAGGACTTACTACTTACCACTTACCAACAGACTAGTCACAAAAACATGCCACTGCCAGCACATAAAATAATACCAGAAGCACTCAAGCAGCGAAAAACTTTGCCTAGTTAGTGTACTATACAGCAATTCTGCTTTTGGCAAACCACTTTCGTTTTCGTTGGTCAATTTCAAAGGGACAGAGACAGATAAAGACAATGGAGTGAAAACATTATCTCATTCATTCATTCACTGCAAGTAATAAAATCAGTGAATGCACTTAAAGCGAAATCTGCACTGGCTATGGGTGAAGACGGGCAAAATAGCAGAAGAAAATATGTCAACATACAGCATGTAGTCGTTCTCTTTGATTAGCAGGTCTGCACAGGACGCTTCGATCAGCAGCTGATGAAGACGCTTCACAGTGACTGGCGTCTTGTGCCACAGCATGCTACACACATGTGCAAGAGTGACATTTCATACCAGCTTTTCATCATCATTTTATTTATTACCTCTGCCAATAGCGAGGTTATCCGATTGTCGGCATTTAGTTATTTATTTTTCTGTTGGTTTGTCAGTGAATCCAAAACCCGATTTTTAGATTCTTCACCACTGATAGATAAGAAAAACCAGCGGTGAAGCAGCTAAACCAAAAAAGTTGTTGCCACCTGGCAAACAACACAGTACTGGCGAAGGGCTGTGGCCTCTAACTGTCCTTCTAGTTTAGTCTAGTTTTTGAGCCCAAGGTATTCAATTTTCTACGGCTGAAATATTAAACTAACCAAAGTTGTTTCTGCAATAACCACGGCGACGATTCAAAAAAATTAGAACACATCTGCCAGGCAGGCTGTGTTCACAAGCATTGAAACAAAAAAATGGTTTCTCAGACATCAGACGTTGCATCAGTCAAACGCCTTCAAATCTGCGCCAGAAACTCCTGAGTGCTGACACTCATGGGGCCAAGTGTTTCCAGAGCCATTAAAAAGAAGACAGCTGTATATTGTGGTCTTCTTTGTAGCTGCTGTCTCAACGACACTAGCACTGGTGGTCGTACTATGTTGGAGATAAGGGTTCTCCAAAGTGTCAACCACAGTAACGTCCTACATGGCGCTACGTATTGTTAGTGTAAGTGCAGTGTAAGTGTGGTCTGGACACATTTTAACCACATATGGCACTGAATGGCCTATTTTGTGCTGATGTGCCGTTACGAAACTACTCACTCACTCACGCTACGTTTGGAATTACATGGCAGCAATGTCAAACCATTGAGCCTGCATGCCGTCATCATGGACTGCAAAAAGTGGTCTAGACGATCTTTCACGTGCAATGAACGCTTGTTCCCAAATTTTGAAGAAATTGCTTAATTATGAAATAATACTAAAATGGAGAACGCAAGACTAAGGTCCGGGTTCTGGATCTTTTAGTTAACCAATCAGTTAGTAAAGCATCTGTTTATTTTAACTCACTAGTTAAGTTTGTGCATGTTTCTGAACAAAACCTTGACTGGCTGTCAGCTAACTGAGCGGTAAACTATAGTTGCTTAGCAATGATGCACACAACACTAATCACTTCCGCCTAGCGCAGGCGGGCGTCATGAATACTAACGAACGCAAGATAACATCAGCCTGCCCACGAGCCAGCCAACCGATTGCGGACGGCCATTTTGTCCATTCATGAACGAATTTTGTAGTAAAATTTGTAGCCGCAAACGTATCCTCAAGCATTTTGAAGACATTGCTAGGCGGTAAAATCGTTCTATAGTATCATATTCTTCAATAAACTGCTTGCAAAATGGTACAAAAGTTGCGTTGAATACGACTATTATGACTGACGGTTAGTTAACTGGCTGATTTTAGCCAGTTAAATTTTTGGCAACAGAAAACAAGAGATGCAAATCTGTCAGTTAACACTAATTTGATCAGCCAGTTAAGATCCAAAAAGCTGTCCTAAGACATGAGGCTACTCAAACACAGTTTTAGAATCTCATCCTTAACGTTAACTCGATGACTGCTAACGACCGATTGACTGCAGAAGCGTACAGAAACGGGGATTGATGTGATCGGTTGGCGGTCTGACACTCGCCACCCAGCAAAGTAAGTAAGTAAGTAAGTAAGTAAATGATTTATAAAGCGCCAGAGTCTCAGAAAGAATCAGGGCGCATAGGATGATGGACGCTAAGTGGCAGAAAAGGCTGACTGAAAGTAGTGGGTCTTTAAGTGACATCTGAAGGTAGCCAAGGTTTGACATTGACGAATTTGAGGAGTTAAGGAGTTCCAAATTTTTGGTGCAGAGACACGAAAAGAACGAGAACCAAAGGATAAGTTATACCGTGGAATTGCAAGTAACTGACTGGTAGAAGAGCGCGTGGACACTGAGGATTTATGATACTGCAGAAGATCAGTAAGGTAAGGTGGATGGCCAGTGTGCAATGTCTTATAAGTTGAGGTGGCGAGTTTAAATCTTATTCGCCATTCAATAGGTAGCCACTGGAGTTGTTTGAGAAGTTCAGTCGATGAAGAAGAACGAAAGTCTAAAAAAGTCTAAACTGCTTCCTACAGGACCAGAACATGCGGTTCCTTTATGCTAAAAATGCTGGTGTCGCAAGCAGCACTAATTTTAGAGCTCTCGTAAGATCCTGAGGTCATTCTGGTCAGGTCTTCACCATTAGACTGTACGGCACGCCAAAATGAAACCGTACAGACTGAGCTTTCCTTCCATTTTGCTTTCAACAGAGTAATAATAATAACTAAAAATTTGGGGCAAAGCTCAACGTGAGTCCGCTCGGTGCCCTAGTCCGATTGGGGGGAAAAAATTAGGAAAAGGGGGTAAAATTCCCACGGTAGGAAAGTCGTGTGGTCCGCACACAAATGCATTAGTATATGCGAAATGTGCACTGTTGACTTAGGGTGGGAAAACATTAGCCGCGTATTGCGCGTAATCTCTGATGATAGTAGACCAAAGTTTACCAAATTTTTTTTATTCAACACGGGATTAATCGTACTTGATAACATTTTTACCCTTGTCGATATCTTTATTTGTTCCAGAGATATTTGAGGTCAAACTCAAAAATTGTCATAAATCGCACCAATTTTGAACATTTTTTGCCCTCCCACATTCTAAGGGGACGGTGCCCCCTAAAATTTGTACCCATGTTATCATAGCCATCTAGCAGCACGTCACGTGGCAAAGTATCATGAGGCTATCTTTCCTGGCTCAAAAGTTCTCGCGGCTAATACGCTACATTTTAAGCCAATTTTGGACCCCCCTTTGAAAAAAAAATTGTAAGGGAAACCCCCATCCCCGGTGGGGGTGCCATAGACCGCAGAACCAGGGGGACAAAGGGGGCCCCCACTTTTTTGAGCGGGGGGGCAAGTAGTGCTGTTTGCCCCCCCCCCACATTTTCGCACGCATATATATTTTTATTGTTGATTTTTTCACCTTTGCTTGGATGAAGACTGCCAAATCCTTACTTAGGCTCCGTGTTATTACAGTACTGCAGCGTTTTCGCTTGGTCTGCACGTGCGCCTGTCTGTCACCATGCAGTATGTCACTGGGACAGGTCATGGTCTCATGGAGACATACATTAACCAGACCTCCATAGACAGGTCTGGTCTATGGCCCATACTGCACTACCGAGCTGTGTCTGCAGCTGCTGACTGCTGACTCAGGCACGGCTGTCTGTATCAAGATACTGTAGACCAGTGATTTTCAACCGGGGTTTCGCGCCAACAGTTCCGTGAGCATCTACCAAAGGTTCCGCAGATGGCCAGTAAAAATAACTTAGCGAGCGAAGTCATGAAAGACAAAGTCATAGAAAATCAGCACCGAACGAAATTAAGTTTAAATAATAATATTAATAATAATAATAATAATACAATTTCTACAGCACCATAACCTCCTAAAATAGAAAGACGCTGACTTTTAAATCTAAGTAAATAATTGCTAGTTGAAAATCAGAGTATTGCAGAGTTAAAAGCCTGCATTATTTCATGCTTACCAACATTCAGGCAATCACATACAATAACTGAAGTTCATCAGCACTATCCAACCGACAATCAAATTGTTGCATATACACAAGATCCAAAACGAAACAACACAAAAGTTACAAAAAACAAAATAACGCGTATCAAGTTACACATTTTTGTAGAAATTTCTTTTGCGAAAAATGACTAAAAGCTTAGAAAACAATGTGACCTTTCCATCACGGTGTATGGTCCATTGCAATATGAGATACCATCGTCATCATGCTGTAAATCTTTGCCCATCACTAATGGCACAACACCAATTCCTCCACTCCGCTCATCGCCTGCATCTAAGCGGACCTGCATCAGCAAACTGAACACTACGTCAGCTGAACAGTGAACACAACACTTTACTTACTATCAACTCGTGTCATCTGTTGCGATTATTATGTGGAATCACTCTTGCAGCATAAATGAGGAGTTCGGTGGACTTGCCAGAGAAATTCCTCCTTTTACCAGATTACTCTAGTCCTTGACATTATTATTTGTATTAATGTCATATTCGATTACAACAAGCAGTATATTACCAGTATGCGGCAAATGTGGCGTGTCGACTGTTAGATGGATTGCAGGTTGTTGGCACACTGAAATAATAATCAGTCTCAAATCTCAGCCTGCACCCAGCAGAGCCATATTAACCGTCATTTCCTCACCCACTATTCTCCCTCTATTACCTCTGCTGAGACACGCTCTAAGACCAGTACTGGTGCGAATGGATCTAAATAAAGCGGCAAAGCCAGCCACAAACTGAACTGGCAAGGATTTGGTCTTAGAACTATGTTATTGGTCTTGTGGTCTTGGTATCACGACCAGTGTTCAGATAAAACTGCAATACTGATCTTGGTCTCAAAGGCTAATGTCATAGTCATGCTCAAACACTGCTCTGTGGATCTCACACCGTTGGTCTTGGTCTTGCGTTAAAGATTCAACATCGACAATGATCGATTGTGCACTATTCAGAACATTGTGACTGAACTGCAAAACAATGGACTGAATTTACTTTCAAACAGTGTATGAATTGTGAAAAATTAGCTGGGGGGTTGAACTTCTCGACAGTCAGAGATCGACCAAAATTATGATTTAAATCGTATGTATATAGTATATAGCTGACACTCCCAGTACATAATTTGACCAACCCTTAACCCCACTCCCCGGCATTTCAAACACTGCTTTCAAATATCAGTACTCCTGCATGTCCATTTATCAATAGACAGTATGTCTTACTGACAGTGCAGATCTGGATTGATCAGTCTTGGTCTTGATTGGATCTTGAGCTCTTTGTATTAATCTTGGTCTCATGCTCAGCACTGTTTCATCTTGGGTTTTGATATTAGATTTTGGTATACCTAACTGTTGACTGATAAAAAGCTAGCAACTGCCAACACCTGCTCCTCATTCTCATTCTTCCATTCTTCTTATTCCTTATCAGATTAGGCAGGCCCTATGCCCGAACTTCTTATGTTCACCCTCTCACATAAAATCTATCATTATGCTTGTTTATCAAAGCCACTAGCCAAAATGCAAGAACATGTACGCTGTACATGTACATTGTACAATAATACACAAGTAGTTCTAGAAATAAGTTACAAACAGCGTCATTCTGATAGTTTTTAAATATAAAAAAAACCAATATAGACGTTTTGTACGGAATTTAATCTGAACTCAAATAGAAATTTTCTGAAGATGACATCAATATTGCGATGCCGTTTGTTCACAGAACACAGTCTATATATGTAATAATTCTCTACACCAGTGATCTATCATAAGGCACAAGTGACAACCAGCATAGAAACAACAAAAAATAAATAAACTTAACAAGTTAGTGTCACCTCTTTAAATGTTAAAGAGTAGTGTTTTGGTTTTTAACATATTGTCCGAGTTCGTTCAAACATTTGTCCCATCCGTCAACAAGTTTCTAAATGCTCGATGCAAATAACGACACTGGCTACTGTTCAAGCCACTGAAAAACAAGTCTAAATAAGGTCACAGCCTGAAATCACGAAAAATTCACTAAAACCCCCTATTTTGGGGATTTAAGGTATCTAATGCAAATTTCTGCCCACCTAGCATTTTCTTACGCCCAATGTGCAGAAATGCTGGAAGTTCTTGTCCTTGCCCTAACAGTTATGCATGAGAAGGCAGCTGCCTTTGGGCTTCAGATTAATTGGTCCAAAACCAAGGTTATCCATTTTGGCAATCCAGCTCCATGCCCAACAGTCCAGGTGGCAGATGGACTTGTTGAGGTGGTCGATTCATTCGTCTATCTGGGCAGTATGATTGACTCCTCTGGTGGCAGCAGAGGCGAAATCCTTCGCCGGATAGGACTGGCGCGGACCTGCATGCAACAGCTGGAAAAAAGAATTTGGAAATCAGGCATCAGACTGGATACTAAAATCCGTCTCTATCAGACCTATATTGTGCCAGTCGTGTTGTATGGGTGTGAAACGTGGACCACTACAAAATACTTGTGCGCCTGCCTGGATGCGTTTGATATGTGGGCGTTACGCAAGATTCTGAGGATCCCATACACCCGCCACATAACCAATGATGAAGTCCGATCCCGCTCGAATTGCCAGCCGCTCTCCAGCATAGTTACAAGCAGACGGCTCCGTTTCTTTGGTCACATCGCCCGCAGCTCTCCTGACGAAGATCACCATCGTGCCATTGCTGCCGCGATACGCAAGCCTCCTCCGGACTGGAGAAGGCCCGCAGGGAGACCCAGTCACACCTGGTTACGTTCGGTGGAGGCAGACCTGAGACCTCTGAACATTGGTCTTTCTTCTGCGTGGAGAAAAGCTTCTGGGCGGGCGGACTGGCGCCACATTGTGGACATGGCTACGCTCTGGAAGAGTACGCCGTAAGAAGAAGAATGTGTACTGTTCGTTTCGTAAAACTAAAGCCCTTTTGCCCACAAAAACAAGAAATCTGAGCTAATGCTCATGAGATGCGCGAGAGCCTATAGCAGTTCCTGTTTGCAGGTAATCTTGGTCTATCTCCATTCATCTAATCGCAATTCAGTCTTTTGCAACCCAAAATTGCCACACAAAAAGCCTATTTTTAGGGTTCAAGGTCAATCAAGGTCATCAATGTTGACAATTCTAAAAAACTCGTCGCCAGTGCTTGTTACGTTAAGCAGCATGTCTGTGCCTATCTGCAACCATTTTCACGCTAGACTATCCAACAGCAGATAAATGACCACTTTTTAGCGGAGGATCCATCTTTGACACCCCGCGTGCGCAAGCCTCCTTGAACCTATGGGGTTCAAACTTGGATTGCTAAAATCTACATTCAATGCTAAAAATTTCATATGCAGGCTGTCTTGGTCTATCTCTAGCCATTTTGGTGCAATTCACTCTTGAAATGCGGGTCACAGCCTGAAATCACGAAAAATTCACTATAACCCCCTATTTTGGGAATTCAAGGTCATCAACGTCGACATTCCTAAAAAGCTTGTTGTCAGTGCTTGTTATGATAAGCAGCATGTCTGTGCCTATCTGCAACCATTTACACGCTAAACAAACCAATACCTATAAAATAATGTCTTTTTAAGAGGGGGGTGCTCCTCTTTCACCCCCTCGTTCGTGGGACCCCCTTCATCCAGTGGCATGAAATTTTGTCACGAAATTAGTACTAGAGACTTTAGGCTATCATATGGTGAAAACCCGAAGTCTCTATCTCACCTGGGCTTAAATTGGTACCGGGCCGTGACAGACAGACAGACAGAATTGCCATAGCTAATACGCGCTATAGCTAGCTATGCTAGCTCTCATGTGTAAAAACAATAAAGGCATGCTGTTTGTTACAAGACGATTTCAGTGGCAACGTTGCCATATTCAATGTTTACAAATAACGTCACAGTGACATAATCGTAATAAAACTCATAGCTGGTACACAAAATTAAATTCCCTACAAAGCGTACATTTTGATTTTTTTTATATTTAGAAAACTAACAGAATGACGCTGTTTTGTAACTTAATTATCGATCGACCCTTGTATAAATGGAGACTACGAAAGTTTAAAAAGTTCACAATGTCTGATTATGAAAACAGTGACAAGCGACAACTTAACAGCAGCATGACAGTGATGATGACAGAGACAAATGAGTTGCCACACAACGAGGTGCATTACCTTGCCGAAGCCAAGATTCTGCATCGAGATGATAGTTCTCGTTTTACGTCCACGCTCAGAGCTGCGACGTCTCAACTGCTTCTGTCGCTTCTCAATGTTCCCACTACAATACAAACATTAAACAGTACACCACGCACCTGCAGAGCTTGTACAGCAGACACGCTACGTTATACAACTGTTCAATGCAATAGATACTATCTAGGCCTATAGATCCTAGGAATGACGACTTTCCATCAGTCGCAGTTAGGGTTTTCAATAGCGGGTGTTTGGGCATAAATACGCCCAAAAATTTTAACCCGTATACGCCCAAATTTTGAGACGAGACCAACAACAAAGATAGTGGGTGGGACGCTCCGGGAAAGAGGCAGGAAGCCCCCTCCACACTCTCTAGTGATCCCCTCCGCACCAGCTAAAAGTTTTAAAAGTGCAACCACAGCTCCCCAGTGCGGTCCAGCCTTAAGCACAAGTGCATTTTTAGCAATAAAAAAGCCCTGCAAATGCATGCAGCAAATAGGCCTATCAATTTCAGCAGTTTTGCCGTACAAATTTGGATACACAACTGAAGTTTGAAAGGGCACTCACGTCACGAATAAGGCTGCGTTCACACAGACACGAGTACGAGTCTGACAGTGTTCGGGTATCCGTCGTGTATTTTAGTGGCGTGGCTCGTAGAAGCTTCACTCGTACAAGTGGAGCGTTGATGGTCACTTGTACAAGAACATAACTCAATGCCTGTCGGCCATATTAAATGAAATTGAGTCGAGGAAATGCTTCGCGAATTAAACAACAATATCCTACAACAAAGTTACTATTTTTATTAACCACACACCTCTAACGATGAACAGTTTGACAATGACGTCAGTTCTGACATCAGATATGTGCCACAGCTTTTATAAATTGATTTAATGCCATTTACGTGTCATTTACTTCAGATGGGTTGAATAAAAACACAACCTGCACAGAAACTACTCGTATGAGTAAAATTTACAGGTAAACAGTAAGCGCATGTATGCGAAAAACTGCTGTAGCGCCACTGAAATGCACGACGGATACCCGGACAGTGCCAGACTCGTACTCATGTCTATGCGAACGCAGCCTAAGCCACTAGTAGTAGGATAAAAAAAATATCATATCATATCAGGAGAAAGCAAAAAAAGCCAAAAGTTTTCTCGTATATTGCTTGCTACTCTATCGTTCCACCAGGAGTGTTGGCTGTGAGGCTAAAAATGCACAAAATTTATGACTTTTGGCTGCAGCTTTGATATCCCTGCCAACTCAACAAGTGTGACATCTTATTCTTGGCACCTATTTGGTGCCTCAATAGTAGCTCCTCTATTCCAATATTGACAATGAATTGATCCACAGTGTGTCACTATAGCTCTATGCTCAACAGAGCTAGTAAGAACGCAGCAATAGAGGTGAGACTGAAAACGCACGGAAAACGCAGTCCGGCGGGCAGCTCAATGAAGTGCTTGGATGAGGCACAGGACGACGACGACGACGTCGACACAGTGTCAGACAGAGCGTTCTCGCGTGCACCGTCAATGAAGCTAAGTGCACGCCGACGTCGCTTGGCATCACTCTGTCGCATCGCCCAGTCACGAGGAGTCTTGCCATCCCGGTCATGGAGTCGCAGATCACCGCCTGCCTCGACCAGTCGCCGCAGCACATAGACACTGCCGTTCATACAGGCCATGTGCATCGCTGTGCTACCATCACCACTCCGCCTGAAAACCAACCACAACAACACAAACTGCTGCTCGATTTACACCGTGGTAGAGCAGATGCCCAAGATGCCCACCTTAAGCGTTTTTGCATTTTTTTCACGTAATGTTTCACAAACTAATAGTAAACTTATGTATTATAATTTATAAACTAATTTATTATAGTTCATGCACACTATCATGCAGTAAAAGCAGAACGATAACAAGAACTATTATTAGATTGTAACCAATCTAATGTACACCTCGTGTGCATATTTTCTCCTGTATTCTTCCAAGTGCTTTTTCGTTCCTTTCGGCCCATTGAGACTATGCGTCTCTATATTGCACCGTTGGGGAGATATGGTGGTGGTTCAAAGATAATGGGGTCATGACCATTTTGCCCCAAAGACTGATCATCCAGCCCCAGAGACCGACAGTCTGGTTCAAAACACCGACTGTCTGGCCAGAGACTGACTGTCTGGTCCTAGAAACCGACCATCCTGCCCCAATAACCGATCATCCAGCCCCAGATACCGACTGTCTGGCCGCAGAGACGGATAATCCGGCCCCAGAGATCGACCATCTGCCACCAGAGACCAAATGTCCGGCCAAAAAACTGACTGTCCAGCCCCAGACACCGACTGTCTGGCAACGAGACCGATTGTTTGGCCTCACAGACTGACTGTCAGACCCCAGAGACCGACCATCCAGTCAGAGAAACCAAATGTCCGGCCTCGAGATCGACTGTCTGGCGACGTAGACCAACCATTGTGCCTCAATGACCGATCATCCAGCCCCAGACACCGACTGTCTGGCCGCAGAGACTGACTGTCCGGCCCTAAAGAACGACCATTTGCCAATGGAAACCGAATGTCCGGTCACGAAACCAACTGTCTGGCCCCAGAGACTGACTGCCTGGCAACGAGACAGACTGTCCGGCCCCAGAAACCAATCATCCAGCTCAGACACCCACTGTCTGGCCCCAGAGACCGCTGTGTTCAGCCCCTGAGACCGAATGTTCGGCCACGAGACCAATCGTCTGGCCCCACAGACCGACTGTCCAGCCAAAACTGCTCCTGTGCCAGAAAGAATGTGGTCTCTTACACTGGATAAATGCACAAAACATCAGGTTATACACTTGTTAACGGCAATATTAAAAAACTCGCACATCGAAAACAGCAAATATCACAAAAGGTTATATTGCCTGCATCACACTGACTGTGTGTCAGTGTGCTGCTGAGTAATAAATTAGCATTATTGAAGTGTTTTCCGGGCCTATATTAAGCGAGTGATGCATGCAATACTAGCTTGTTTATTTATATGGCCATGATGGTGTTGTGGATATAGAGGTAATTTTATTCAATTATGTCAGCAATGTAGGCCAGCAGTGACGTCATGCCTGATGCGTGTAGTTTGCTTTGTTCAGTCACGAATTAGGTAGTAAGTAACAGAATGCCTATTAGTTAAGCTTGGCTACTGTAAAAAAATATGTGAGGCCTGACATCTTTGTAACTGATCAGCAGTAAAAAACAGTACTTCAGTAATAAAACAGGAAATATAAGTGTACAAAGCATCAGTTTATACACTTGTTAATGACAACACTGAAGAACTTGCACATCGAAAACAGCAAAAATCACAAAAGGTGATATTATTCAGGAGCACATTGACACACAATCAGTGTGATGCGGGCAATATCACCTTTTGTAATTTTTGCTGTTTTCGATGTGCAAGTTCTTCAGTGCTGCCATTAACAACTGTATAAACTGATGTTTTGTACATTTATTTATAATATAAATAACAGGAAATTTATTATAACAGCACAATTATACTAAGTACTGTACATATACCATAGTGAACACAAAGTTACAAACTGATTCGGATTCGCCTTGAAAAGCAGCAACAAATTGACCAATCCATCAAATTCATTTAAGCATGCTATATAGAGTGCAGAGCGAGCATGACTGTCTGTGAAGTCCACATCAGCACCTACCATGCAAACAACAGTTGTGCTAATCGTTGCCAGGGTTGAAAACACAGTTAAAAACTAGAAATACCGAATACGTTCTGAGGAACGAGGTATCTGTCACATTGCCATGCTATAGCTGCGTTTTCAGCGTTTGACACTCTTACGGGCCAGCGTGACTAGTTAAGCGTAGATGTTTAAAATTGTGGTATCAGCATAATAAGGATTTGTTTATTAACTGCAGAAAAAAATTTGTAAAATGCAAAAAATGTTACGGGATTGGTGTTAGAAAGTTAAAATGTGAAGGCGTATTGAACAGAACATAAAACTCCATTTTAGACGAAATACGTACTAGTTGATCTGCTATCCGCTCAACCCATGTCTTTTGTGTCCAGCAAAAGATCTACATGGTGTTTCATAAAAAAAGGATCCCTTTTTGTTTTTTTTCATAATTCACTCAAACTGACAGCACCAGTTTAGACTATCAAGCTTGTACAAGTGACACATTATGACGTCAGCATTACGTCACGACTAGCAAAGAATATTTAATCAAGTGCCATATATTGTTGCAAGATTTTGAATTCGTATTTCTTCAGCTACAACTGATACAAATTTTGTGTAAATTGAATAATTTGTACCAGTTGTAGCTGAAGAAATACAAATTCAAAATCTTGCAACAATATATGGTACTTGATTGGATATTCATTGCTAGTCGTGACGTAATGCTGACGTCATAATGTGTCACGGGTACAAGCTTGATAGTCTCAACTGGTGCTGTCAGTTCGTACCCTGCTTTGATGGTGAACTTAATCTGATTCGCTAATGAAAAATGTTTATCGTGTCAGCACTAAGCAACATGGGGACATGAAATCAGGCATCTTGTGATCCAAAAATGCAACCATTTTGCAGCTCTGTGTGCTAGCGCACTGTCTTGCTGAAACATGTGAAAGTCCAACTATACCCACAGACACGTAAATGTGATCACTTTCCATGCTTTTGTGGCTGCAACTGTAAAACTTCAAAAATTTGTCATTAGGAAACCAAATTTTTTCACCATCGGAGCAGGGTAGCAACTGACAGCACCAGTTGAGACTATCAAGCTTGTAGTCGTGACACATTATGACGTTAGCATTACGTCACGACTAGCAAAGAATATTTAATCAAGTGCCATATTTTGTTGCAATATTTTGAATTAGTATTTCTTCAGTTACAACTGGTACAAATTTTGTGTAAATTTATCAACATTTAAGTGAATTATGAAAAAGGGATCCTTTTTATGAAACATCGTGTATAGTACCTACATTCACCAAATTTTCAGGGGCTGTAGGAAACGTCAAGGGCTAGTCGACTGTAAAATTTTGGAAAAAAATCTGATGATCGGGTTTTGAGGGAGCAAGGGGGAAGAAAAATATTTGACCCCTATATCTCCCCCAATAGGGGAGATGGGGGGGCACTGACAATTTTTTTGCCATAAGGCTTTAAGGGGCCCATAAATACCGTAAATAATGTTTAACGCCCCCAAAATTTAATGGGTGACATGGAATATTACTTCAAAAAATTCTCCATTTTAGGGATCACCAAATGGGGTGCATCGGTGGGCCAAAACTATGAGCTATCTCAACCGTACCTTTGATCCTAGCTTGTGCCGTTTTGATAGGACTGCAGAGTGTGACAGACAGACGAACAGATGGACAGACGCCTAAGCCATAGCTAGGATGTATAAAGCGTTTTGCTGTCATGCATAAAAATCTAAAAAAATAACCCAAACTTAAACTTGGATGTGAAAACTTACCAAATCTTGAGACTAGATGGTAAATCTGTGCATAATGCATTTAGGTTACCACCAGTCACAGGTATGACCCACCTGAGTGACCTCATGCAATTTTATACACAAACATATAACCTGCAATGCTGAAAAGACAAACATGCATGTTATAAAAACAAATGTTTCCATCGGTATTCAGTTAAGGTCTGCACATCTGCATATTTCATGCACATACAGAATGCATATGCACATCCCCATCCACTGCCAAACCATACACACCTGATTTCAAAGCTGCTTTGGCCAGTTTTTTGTCGCCACGTGAAGCTGCATCAATTAACTTTTCACCGAGGTCAGATGCCTCGGGTGTTCCTGGCTTCTCAGAGTCTGACTTTATCATCACCTCCTTATTCAGTTCAATTCACAATATACGACGAACCACTTAACATAGCAATGACCCTAGCAAACAAAAACAAAGATATCATGATTCAGATATGGCACATTGCAAAAACTGCATACTGGTATTCATAGTGGTACATTATTATTTTATTAGTCTGCCCGAAATGATAGTTTTAGGAGCAACTTGTGTTTTACCACATGTTTTTTGCCACGGGTTCTCCAAGGTCCATTGGCCAATCACTGCGAAATTTTGAACTGTGATCTACCAATCACAGTTCAAAATTTAGTAGCCTTAATCTTATAAATTAGGTTCAAAAAGTTGGGGGCTCTCTCCAACAAAAATTTATGGGCCAAATATATGCAAAATTTGGCACAATTTCGGAACACTTCAAACTTTGATGGCAAGTGTCTCCAGAACGGATAAAAACAAGTAATTTGAGCAAAGCTCACGAGACGCGCGAAAGCCTATAGCAGTTCCTGTTCGCAGGTAATCGTAGTCTATGTCCATCCATTTCGTCGTAATTCACTTTTTTGCAGCCAAAAATCGCCAAAAAATCACGTTAAATCAATATTTTTAGGGTTCAAGGTCATTCAAGGTCATTGATGTTGATAAATTTAAAAAGCCTGTCACCAGTGCTTGTTATGATAAGCAGCATGTCTGTGCCTATCTGCAAC
>Ga0209367_1003425_pt1 | contig 21576 bp, 14 predicted proteins | sample WorMetLIZISLAND2_FD_187412 | JGI IMG/M metagenome (GOLD analysis project Ga0209367, IMG submission 187412) | Marine gutless worms symbiont microbial communities from Max Planck institute for Marine Microbiology, Germany - Olavius geniculatus... ...
GTTGCACATAATTAATTTCAATAACTTATGTTTTCGTGTTGAGAATGAAACGACCTTGATTTCTGCAAAAAATCGTGTAGATCTAAGCAGTATTTCTGCAGTTAGAAGTTATATAACAGAGTGGCCCCGTTTTTTGGGGGCCACCCTGTATATAAAGCTTGCATTACTTCACGATAAACAGCATTTTGTCTGCAGTAAAAAACACTGTATGCTAGCAGCAACCACTCTTCTTGCCTGTTGTTTCTTTTTCGCTCTACGAAAACGTCGGCGTCGATCTTAGCTTCGTTCGCGGCTTACGTGATGTTATTCGACCCGCGATGCTATGGCTGAGACATACGCATTTACACACATGCATGCGTATTCGCATTTTATTGACCAACACGGAAATAAAAGCACACAATACATATAATAAAGGTAATAAAAACGCTGTTTTAAATGATTAGTAACAAGACTAATAGAGTGTTTACACGATCGAGCAAACATCGAGCAGCTAGCTCGACGTTCTATAGTAGGGCTAATTAGCATGCTAATTAGGAGGGCGGGCGGGTTGTAATTGGAAGGCCTATATAACACGTGACTTACAACAGGGCTGGCGCTACCGCGCAGCCTGTGATCAGCTGTGGGCTAAGAGCCCAAACCTATGCCTACACTTGAGCCAGGGGGCGCTTCCAATAGGCCTGCTTGAGCCAGCTCGACGTTTGCTCGATGTTTGCTCGATCGTGTAAACACCCTATAAGATAACAATTACAACCGTTCTGACAAAAATATAGGCCAACGCTTAGATAGGCCTAACTATTAAAGTAGAACTTTGTACGGGCCTAGTCAACAAAATCGGGACCCTCGAATGAATAAACTGACATCATCTAAGCAAACCATGCAAGTTGGTATGTAAGGCTTGTTCCATATGTAAGCAACAAAAGCAGCAGATTAGTAAACCTTGGTGGTTGATAAGCATGCATATGCCTATGCCCATCAGTTTTCTCATAACAAGGTTTTTGCGCGACAACGAAAACTGTAGTGCTGCTTGCGCTCAGAAGGAACGAGATGATGTAGCAGGTGCTAATCTTATCTGTTATCTGAGCGAAAAGTAAGTCTAAGTATTTTGGCCACTGTGTGACTTGTTTCGCAGGCACACAGACTGTGGTGTACCTACCCAATGGCTCAACAGTTTCATGTAGCCTACCGGTATAACGAAGTGATAAGATGGGTACCCGCAAAGAACTATATTAACTTCAAATTTTTCTAACTTTTTAAACACGAAAACCCACCCAGAGCTAAAAGTGCACGTAGCGGCATCATCTTTACTCGTTATCTCCGCCAAGTGAACAAAGTAAACATTGGAGGAGATTAAGAGATTGGTCGTTCTGTCGGTGTTTGTGTGTATGTGTGTGTCTGTGTACATGTACTTTGAGGCGCCATATCTCTATAACGGTGCCAGATAGACGCATGGTCACAATGAACCACCCATAGGAAATCGACCACCTCGAGTCAAATGGTCACGTGACCGATCACGTCACATGACCCCGAAAGATCAAGGTTGTGACCCCATTATCTTTAGCTGTTGTTGTAGGTGTTATTCTAACGTTCATTAGTATAACTATTTGGCGTTTATAGGCATTATAGGCTACTGACGTAATTAAAAAGATGAAATTGAAAAGATTTCTGGTAGTAGTAGTCGTCGTAATGTTTAAATTAGTTCACTTGGCGGAGATATGCACTCTTACAAGCGCCTTCTAGTTTTAAGGCCGTGGTTTCTGTGCATTCCGCTGCTGTGGATAAGGCCGAGAGATCACGAAATAATAAACGAGTGAGAATTTTGATCAGCGACCAAGTCTGTTGCTGCTACACTACTCTACACACCTTGAATCAAGCAGCAGCGCAGCGACTTTCGTCCACGACGCCAGCAAACGTGAATAATTTATAGCTTCTTATTTTGCGCGATGCCTGCGCAAGCCAGAAGCGAATTACTTCCGTTTTTGTAAGGGGAGAAACTCTTTACTGGGTGGGCCAGAAATGATATCTTTTCAATTACATCAGTAGCCTATAATGCCTATAAACGCCAAATAGTTATACCGATGAACGGTTTAACAGTTCGAATGTGCTCGTTTTTTTCGAAAACATTTTCACGAAAACATCTTTACAAGGCTAACAGATTGTGAATCAAATGGCGTTTATCGTTAGCTAATCCAACCATTATGACGAAATTACAGACCATTCGCATTTAAAAAAAAAACAGAAATTTGCTGATATCGGCAGACGAAGAACGATGCCATTTGATGAAAATGATACGCAAGTAAACAGAAATTGCAAACGTAATGTATCGAACAATTTTTGAAACAAAACAGACGAGACTCGACTACCGAAAAAGTGCGTCACGTTTTGGCAGTCCCTGAAGGCTATGTGAGCAAGAGAGTGCCTGAGAGGTTAGCTCTGTGCATCGCGCAGTCCCGCCAGCCTCTGAAGCAGAAGTGTACACCTACATTTGACGTCTGTCTGCGGCACAGATCATGAGAGAATGGTGTGAGGTGGCGAGCGTCCATTAACAGCAGCAGCAGCAGCACCAGCAACGGTCTGTCGTGTCGGCTGGTGGGACTGACGACGAGCACATAGCACTAGTGTCAGCAAGCGGGGCGCCGGTGCTGCGTCAGGCGTGTATCCGCGTACAAGGCATAGAGACGATCCATGCACCTGGTTTATGTTCCAATCTTATGCTAATCTTTAATTACCACGATGGTAGAAGAACAAATTAAAAACAATCAAAAAACACGAAAAGCACAAATGTCACTCGGAATGATCTTATACCGCCTTTTGCGAAATAGGCAAAATAAAAAAAATACACAGGATGGGTTAAAAAACCGGACCTGTTTGAGCGTTGATATCTCAACGACGGTTACATGTAGAAAGGCGCGTGATGTGTCAAAAGTTTTAGAATGTTGTAAAAAAAAAGGGCCGACCTTGCATAGCAAATTATTTAAATATTTTTTGCCTAATTTTCATAAATCTTCATTACATTTGCCTGCACTCCGATGTGCCCAAGTTAGTTGAACTCAAAAACTTACTGTCAAAAAGTCCAGATTTAAGTTCTGTGAATTATTCAGTTTTGGGGCATTGCAATAAGTAGCATGGTCACAAAATTTCAGTAACTGACCAGCTAAAACTTGTGCTAATCAAATGCTGGGCTCAGCTGATCCTGAACACATTGACTCCAGCGATCGATCAGCTGCCTAAAAGAACTGATGACGGTTATACATGCAAAAGCTGGGCAACTATGTCGAATTTCATCTAAACTTAACGTATCTGCTAATAATTGTTGATATTTTACTGTACGAGTATGCTGAATGAAAATCAACTTGAATCTACGTGTTACTGCCAATACAGCATCATTCTAAGGGTGGGGCAGATTTGTGCAAATCAGGCAAAGAATATTTAAATGCTGTAACATGCAAGTTGTACACTTCTTTACAAAATTTTGAAACTTTTGGCGTATTACCCGCCTTTCCAGCAATAAACATCGCTGAGTTATAAAAGCTCAAATATTCATGTTAAATCCATGTGTGACAGTCAAATTTGACAGAATTTCGGGGGTGACAAATATTTATGCAAATTAGGAAAAGAATATTTAAATGCTTTACTATGCAAATGTGTCGTTTATTCTTTACAGCATTCTGAAACTTTTGACGTATCACACGTCTTTTTGCCGCTAACCATCGCTGAGTTATCAACGCTCAAACAGGTCCGGTTTGTTTGGCCTACCCTGTTTATATTGTAGGTCTATGTGTATAACTTGGGTTTCGTCAGTGAGTTCTAAGGTTTTGCAGGCCTACTTTTTAGCTACAAGAATGAGCCAATAAAAAAGCATTTGCGCATGGCACATTCTGTTCATTTCACCCCGCGCCAGTGCACGAATCGTCCTAATACATCCATCAGAGGGACAGCGCGAATCGTCACATAATCTGTGTGAGCAGTGAGCGCTGAGCCCCGGCGCCGCATTCGCAGTCGCTGATATACAGCGTGCTGCAACCCCACTGCTGCTGCTGCTACTGCTGCTGCTGCTATCGAGTCGTGATGCGTGCTTAGTTCCTCTGTCACAGCAGTCATCGGAACCAACTGGCAGCAACGACATATGCTAGTGGTGGTGGTCATGTGACTCTGACGTCATCGTGACGTCACTCTTCGTTGCCATGGCGCTGACGCTGCATCTGTGTCACGTCGAGAAGCTGCGCGGAAAAGCCGACCGCATCGCCAGGCTCACTTTCCGAGGTAAATATGACAACAGTCTCGCACAGTTTATATCACCGAAAAAAAACTTTTCTGAAATGCCGAGGACATCAACATCTGAATGTGAGAGATTTTTTACCATATTGTTCGACTAATTTCATGTAATTGCATTAGACTGTGTTTTTAGCGTGGCATTTTAGTGTTTTAGTTTAGCTGTTGGCTGCAAAATTGATATACGAATCGCTGACTGATTTATATGTGATTTTAATTCGCAATCTAAAAATCTGTTAATAATATTTTCAATATACTATTCTGAAATCTGAGAAAGAACTTTGTATTATTCGCTAGGTCCGTAGTCCGTGCTGCTCAGCACAACTTTATGCGATAGTCACTCGATTTGAAAGTAATGCAAAATCGTTTATTTATTTGCTGTAAATGTGAAAAAATACAAGAGTTGGGAAATGAGACCCATTAAAACTATGATGAAAGACTTTGTGGAGCTTTTTGGCCTCGCTGTGTTTATTTGCTGCACTATTTCGACTTCTGTGGACTTGCTGCAGAAGTCGTACAACAAGCTAAGCGAAGATGTACTGCGTCCGTTCTAGGTTTTGATTTTTTTTGACGCGCTACAACAATGCTGTATTGCTGTATGCATTTATGGTACGAATTGTCGTGTGTCTGTCCGTCTGTCTGTTTGTAACTGATGTATTGCAGCTAAACGGTGCGATATAGAGCCCAGGTGGCTATTGATTAGTGATTACTAATAGGAAATCGCATACGCCCTTTCAGATGAGTTGAAAATCATCGACTTTGGATGACCTTAACGGTCAGTACTGCAACAGGAACTGTGTAGCATGTAGCGCGTCCATATCGTAGCGACAGCTGGGCTTGCTTGTGTAGACTTGTCGCACAACTTGTTAGTGCAAACTTCGTTTGCGTTAGCGTTTTTCTGACATTTGCGCTGCATTTTTTCTACTTTCGGTGTCATGATGCGTTACGCGATGTTAATAAATTTATTTGTTCACTGACTGAACGTGTGGATTCGTTGCAAAATCCACAGCAAGTCGAAGTGTGTATCCGTTTCATCATGATCAAGAGTGTATCGTGCGAGTACACGATCGAGCAAACATCGAGCAAACATCGAGCTGGCTCGTCCAGCTAACATATAGCAGCTCGTCGAGCCAACTTGATTGTGTAAACGAAGTATAATGAAGCATAGCCTAATAAACTTTTTTGTTTTATGACTGATCGACGGTGTGTTTTGCCTAGGACGTGCGTGTAATAAACAGACGCGAAACGCGTTTCAATCGTCACGCTTGACCGCAGTGAGATCAGGAGCAGCTGTAACACTGCAGACAGTGTGGTGAAAGATATATTGGAGGACGAAATATGTCAAGAGATAAATGGAAATCGAGCCATAACCGTGTGAGCGCGTGTGACAACAGCATTGTTGGGGTCGTTGTGATCATTCTGTTGCAGTAGTGACTAGTACGTGTATATTGTATCCGCGGGATAACGGCGGGATGTCGGGTACGTCAGTCACTCTGCAGGGGATGCATGCAAAATTAATGCGCCTATCTCGCCTCCTCGAGGCCTGGTTGTCATACGTCCTCCTGAAGCTGGATTATGGGACGATTTGTGCAGTCCCTTTGATGGCTGCATTACGACGTTTCGTGCACTGGGCGCGGAGAGGACAAGCAAGTAAATGCCATGCACGAATGCTGTTTTATTGATTGATTTATGCAGCCAACAGATGATCAGAAGTGCAAAGTAAACTAACCGTGCCTGTGCAGAAAGCATCACTGCCGACGTATTTGACGAAAAGCAAGCCATCACTCGTAAACATGCAATGTATTTTTGTTTCTGCTATTTCGCGGAACAGCACGGAATTAGATCGGAACAGTCCTAATGCAGCATCAACGAAGGTGCACGGATCGTCCCAAAACCTGTATCTGGTCGTGTTCCAGGCTCCAGCAGTGTGTGTGGGTGTCGCCTGTCTGGCGTGAGCGCTGTCCTGTCCCCTCGCCAGCTTCCAACAGCATTAAAACAGATTGCGCGGTCAATTATTCAGCGGCTAAAGACCGGACACCCTCCGGTCTGTGCTGCTGCTGCTGCCAGTAGAATGTCAGACCGATGTATAGACTCTAGCGGGCTGGACTGAGCTGGTCTGGACTAGGTGTGAAAGAAATAAATGATATCGGCGTGAGCAGCGCGATGACTGAGTACTGGTGTGCAGCCGCAGCAGCAGCAAGAACGTCGACGACGACGAGGTCGCACAATCTCTGGTGTCGCATCTGATCCGCGGGCACTGGACATGCTGACAACCTGTGATCGGCTGTGTCGGGTGATGGTGTATGCGCTGTGAGAGACCGTTCTTTCGTGACACAGGACACACAAGCACTCAGCAGCAGCGGGAGCAGTATGACGGATACAACGCGAGAGCGGTCGTGTCGACTGCAGCTGACGTACGCTGCTGTCGTGCGTCGCGACGGCAGTCATTTTTGGCTCACGGACTCTGCAATAGCCTAGCCCAGGCCCACTAGTCGACAAGCCGGGCCATCTGCTCACCACGACGAGCTTCCGTTTTAGGAAAAGCACACAAACACTTTGTCTATTTTTAGACACCATCTCGAACATTTCTTGACGCTCGTTCTACTAGCAAGCCGCGTTCGAGTTTATCCACCACAGTTAATTAACGCGCTGTATGAATTACTTTCTTATTCACTTGCTCACTACTACACGCAATTTGGGTCCGCTATTCCGAAGATCCACTATTACCACCAACACTAACCTTAACCGTAACCCTAACCTAGCACTGCGGCGCGTATCTGCGCAGTGGACTTTCGGAATAGCGGGCCGGTACCCTGCATGTCTGCCTGATGGCATTTGCGGTGTTTCCGGCGGGGGTGTCTGTGATGTGAAGTCGACGCACGAAAGCTGATGTGATGATGATCTTACTGATTGTATTGTAGGATAGTAGCAGTCTGGCGACACACCCTTGGCGTTCATATTTCTCAGTAACGGCTGTATGTACGCCGTGCGCTGAAATGAGGTTTTTGTTCAGCCTGTGTAACTATACAGCAGTCACGGCTTGCGATGATGCCTAGTTGTCACAGCTCGCCAGCAGACGGCTTATGACTGAGTGAGCTACCTAATATTGTGGCTTCACTGAGCTATGGCGTGGTTGTTGAATGCCATAGCAGTTGATTGGTTCGTCGTGAAGAGAACAGCGACAATCACGCGAACTTTGTGAACTCTTGCGGCCGCAGCAGCAGCAGCAGCAGCGCAGACCGTCACAATGTTGACTGTGCGCTATGGTGGGCCGGCGAGCTCTCTGTCACAAGCGACGTGTACGATATCTGTTCGGTGAAAAAATATGATGGCAAAAATACATTTGAAAATTAGTCAACGTTTAGTATAGAAGAAACTCCGTATCGCATTTTCTAATTCTTATTTTACTATTTCACATGCGCAGCACGTCACGTCGCCGAAATGGAGATGGCCGATATCGTGATGACAACTGTGCAAATATTTGACGACATTCTTCTATCGGAGACATACTCACGTATTTTAACAATATTCATAAGCGCATTAACTGCACTTTTACAGCCTTTGGGCTGTTTGCACAGCATCTTTCATAGCATGTTGTGCTTTCACAGTACTTTATTGTTCAAGATCTTAACTTGCATTGTTAACTTAACTTGCAGTTATTAAAATTTTACACAACTTTTTTCTAAAATCACTCATATCAAAAGACTAAAAACGTTTTTCATAATTCGCATGCTTGCGATCGCTTGCGAAAATGGTACAAATGTATGGCAAGAAGTATGCAAATTGATTGAAAGGGGACCCAAAGAAAAAATATGTCAATAGAAAACCTTTGACACTATTCGAATCAGCGTACGTATACGCAGGCATTTGTGTAGATAATTGCTATTAAAGTTTATTTTCAGTAACTATATCTGTATGATTGTATCCAGCTATTACTGGCCGGAAACTGATGTACATAATATTGCGAAATCATCTTATTCATTGGCCAATGGCCGTAGTGCTGGCGCCGCCTGGCGGCCGTGACCGGTGATCGATGGTTCAGTTGGGACAGGCGACTGACTACAAGGCTTGCTTATCTATTCTATGACCCGACGTCGTGACTGGACTGACAAACTAGCACCACCAACGCCAACAGATGTCTCCCCGTGCGGTCACTTCACGAGACTTCACCGAATAATAAGCAGCCGCACTTTGTGGCGATTTGGGATTAATAGCTAGGTCTACTCCATTAAATCCCACACACATGGCGGCAACTCGGCCGAATTAAGCGAGGTTTCCATCACTACAACGCAATGCACACAACGGACGTAAAGCAACAAACGCAGCTGACGCGGCGACCGTCTTCATCCTTGCGTTTTGGCCGTTTTTAACCGCCAAACTCAGATTGTGCGTTGTTTTGCTCAGTAGCCTACGTTTCTGCTGGTCTGCATCAAAACTGCAGATCAGCTGTCAGGTCACAGAAATAGCCCAAATGTCAAATGTCAAATGTAAATTTATATAGCGCATTGTCGTCAAAACCTCTAATGCGCTGAACACATTAGTACTGTGAAAACAAAAACGTTTTTAGCGACTGTCTGAAAATGTTTCCAGAACATTCCGGATCACGTAGGTCATCAGGAAGTGAGTTCCAGACAGTTGGTCCAGCAACAGAAAACGCCCGACGGCCGTAGGTGCTGAGCCGATGACGTGGCCAGTTATATTCTGTGATTTGCATGATCTGAGGCGTTCAGGCCGACCCCCTGTCGGCGGCGGTCTGTGAGACTTGGGGGCACTACAGCATCGCGTGGATGCGATCTGTTCGTGCCTTCAGCAGCAGCAGCTGCGATTAGGATGTCGCTAGCGTGGATGATGCTACATACGGCTTAATACTATACCACTCGCACCGTCTGCCGGTGTCCCACTACAGGATCGCCCCCAGAAAAGTTACCCCGGCGACAATTTACCGACAAAAATCGGGACGATCCTATAACGGAGAAAGACTTTTTCTTGGGGCCGGCGATGACATATTAATGCCCTGATTATTTCTTCTTAGGCGGATTTTTCTAATACGAAACATTTTAGTGTGACACCGGTCTTTGACACCGGGACGGGCTGGTGCTACGTCTGTACGACATTGCCGGTCACTCACAGCGGCTTCAGATTCGTGTAGTCCATGTAGTAGTAGGCCTAATAACCCGTTTACACGATCGAGCAAACATCGAGCAAACGTCGAACAGGCAGAGATGTGCGGATCTCGAAATTTTGAGTCCGCATCAGTCCGCGGATTTTGACTTTGAGGATCAGCGTCCGTCCGCGTCCGCAACAGGAGAAATGTATTGGATCCGCTGTTAGTCCGCGTCCGCACTGAATACGCCTAGTCTTTAGTACATGAGGTACCCATTAGTCAGTAAGTGACAAATAAGTAAATAACTGCAGTAAATGGCTTTGTAAAACATTTTGCTAAGCAAGACAAAAATTAAACATGTTTTCCAGTCTGTTAGCAGTTATTAGAAAAAAAACACTCGTCATGAGACACTAACAGGAAATGCGTCAGTTCGCGTCCGCACAAAATCCTGTGGATTTGCGTCTGCAGACGGACGGGTCAGCACTCCGCAGTCCGCCCATCTCTGCAAGCAGGCCTGATGGAACCCCGCCCCTGGCTTAAATGTAGGCCTAGGTTTAGCCCACAGCTGATCATGTGTTATATACGCCTTCCAATCACAACCGCTGGCCCTCCTAATTAGCATTAGACGTCGAGCAGACGTCGAGCATTTAGCACGGATATTTTGAATACATTTGCTCGACGTTTGCTCGATCCTGTAAACGGGGTATAATGCAGGCTGCTCGCTGTTGATGATGGTCTGAGGTCGAACGATTAAATGGCAAGTGAACGTGGGGTCGACATATATCTCACCTCTGTCTCCGTCTCTTTGTCTGTCTGTCTCTGAGTGACCGTGCAGCTATTACCTGACCCCCGGCGCCACCGCTGCTGCTGCTGCTGCTGCTGCTGCAGTCCAGTGATTAGTGACCAAAGCGACGTCGCTACGCCGCAGTCTATGCGCATGTCAGCCGAGCGCTTTGCGTGAATAGTTGGGTCGGTTTCGAGGGCTTCACCGCACATGCAGACAACTACAACCGGCAACGTGCTCCGTCTACACATACAGTATACGATAGTCGTCCTTGTCTCGTCGTGCGCAAGTAAGTAAGTAACTGGCATAGCGCATTATCTGCAAGCCTAGAACCATCTACCTGCTGATGTTTTTTATCACACTGCAACATAAGGGGCCTACATGATTTTCAAACATTAGCTTAACACTTTTTGTATTTAATGTGGCCCTTGAACGTAAGAATTTAGAAATAATTGTTTTTTTCGGGTTTTGTTATGGATTCGTTATAGTCTACTGTTGAGTTTAGTGTTTTTGTCTGTTAAGCGCTGCCGTTCAGGGTTTTGTAGGAGGCGCTACACTAATGCCACCATCCCGTCACCGCAATACTGTAACTCTACTGTGCTAACCGATTTTGCAATTTTTGTCAAGTCACTGAAGAAAATCGGCCGTAGGAAAATGCGTACATAAGCACCTTTAACGCAACTGCACTACTTTGTAAAAGTAACTTTAGCTTCACTGAAATTAAATCGTACGCCGATGTGAAAAATCTTTACTTAGGGTAGAGTTTCCGCTACACAGGTTTTGGCACGTGACAGAAAAGCCGCTCACGACCATTGCGTACGACCTTTACACAAGCTTGGAGTCACGCTACTGGCGAATGATCATCAATGATTCAGTTCCGCATAACAGTCCATGTCGCTATTGGGCACTGCTTGAAAGCATAGTGTTTGCGTCATACGGTCAAAACGTTATTTGCTCGTATACCATAGCAATGGCCTTCTATTGCAACGTCAACTATATCCGTGTAACCGGCAGATACGATTTTTTTCCAAAACAATTGTGAAATTTTGACAGCAATATTGGCATAGATTCGTTTTCACGAGCAACTATGTAAAACAGCGTGTAACAACGAACGTCAATAAACTTATAAAGTCATAAGCAATATTTTACAAGGTAGTGCGATTACACAAACCGGGTATGCAAGTCGTGTGTTTTTTGCTTCAAATTTACTTCAGCGTACGTCAGACAAAAATTGTCAAAATGGCTGATAGAGGACATTTGTCGTACTATTAAAAGGATGCAGTTTTTCACTGAAAGAGTATAGTCCTATGAGGTTTGAACTTTGGCATTTCGACCGTGCTTAGATACCGTGGCAGCAGCCATTATAGCAGTTGCAAGTCTTCTAGCAGCAGACAGCGTGGCTTGTCACACGGCTATAGTCCATGGACTTCTGGATACTTGTAGTCCAGGCAGCTTGTGCTTTGGCTGGTTTCATCCCGCTACAATATTCATGGCGCTCTATAGCGTCGTGACCTTTCGCCTGTTTGTCTGTCCGTCTGTCCGTGTTTATCGGCTTTATACGTGTCGCAGTCGCCGCATTATCACTGACCACGGTCCAGATACAGGTTCGGAATCATAATAGCTTCATCGTATTGCATTATTACCCACCGCACTCAGCAATAACTATGCGCACATGAACGTGCAGTTTGCACACGTTTTCATATCTTACGAATGTTCTTGAGATGCACTAGATGCTTATGTTATTTTTTGCACTGAAACGTAGCACACCCATTGCACAGAAAACGCTTACACTGATTTTGTTTAAAAGTTTTTTTATCGTTTTCGAGTTACAAGCCCGTATGTGACAGACCGACAGACGGAGGGAGAGACGACGTAAAGACAGTCAGAACGCACAATGCGTCCAAAAAACAAGTATAGTGAATGAAATGAGTATTCTCTCTCGTATATAATGGGGGCGTTTACACGATCCATCAAACGTCCAGCAAACTTCCAGCAAATGTATTCAAAATACACGTGCTAATGCTGGACGTCTGCCGGATCGTGTGAACACCCTGTAAGACTCACGCATGCGCGTCACGTGATGGCGCGCTGTCCTGTTGCAGATTGCGATGTTACATATAGAGGTTCATTGGTAGTCTCGTCACATCTCTCACTCTGAGGTCACGCATTCGCGCCGGTCAGAATTAACTGCCAAGCCCACTACACCTGATATTTCGTGACTCACTCTGCTGAAGAATTCTGACAAACACAGAATAGAGGATTGCCATTTGCCATTTAGACATTAACTGAGCCGACTAATCTCTTCGGTGTAGGCTAACTATAGGCTAAGCGCGTTAGATGTAGCCTACATGGGTGGTTTTATATGCTGAGTCTACGTCAATTCTGAACAGACATCTGTCGAGAATGAAATCTTGGAAATATTAGACTGACATTGAGGAAAAACAAACTCATGACCACGAATTCTTAGCTTTTGATCATGTGGGGTTTCAACAAATAGTATACTAAAGACCTTTGCGTATAACAGAAAAGATTCTTACTTGCATTATTGTGTAAACTAATGACCTCCAGAATTTTGCTATTAGGTATAGTTATATCGGTATGCTCGTTTCAGAAAGGCATTAATTTTTCCTGTAAGTTTTTTATTGAATAAAAGAACACTCCTCTTGTTTATCTGTCATATTCGTGCCTCGCTACTCGGATACTCGACATCGGCGACCTAGTCGTAGAAAACGTTCCCGAACTTTGGGTGAAATACATCGCCCAAGACCAACGCGGTTACTTATATATCAGCAGAGTGACGTGTGACGATGACGTCATTCGGTAGCACGATTGTAAACATCAGTAAAAGCATCGCGCAGTCCGTTTCCTATGACAGTATGTCGCTTATATCTGTGACACCAGTTCGTCTAGCTATCTGTTCAACGACATAACATCAATTTTCATGTCGCGTTCACCCAAACCGGAGAGAGATCTGCGGGTATCCGTCCAACATACATTGGTTCTGAGCGATCGAGTCTTCGCATTTCTAGTCGTCATCTTCTACGCTTTCGACGCGCGTTTTTTGACTTTAATATCGGCCTGAGATGCGATGAGACGGCGCACGAGAAGATGTCAGCAACATCTGTCAACATCAGTAGCAGCAGCAGCAGCAACGGCGGTCGGCGCTAATTAAATATCGTCTTTTGCATCGTCGGAGGAGTGAAATGGTCGTGACGTGTGAAGACTACAAGACTCTCGGCCAGAGTCACATTAAAATGTCTCCCCATGAAAAATTCGCCAGGGAAGAGATAATCACGGATTTCATACGTCTCTACCTTATTAAAAATATCTCCGGCCCCATAAATAAATCTTTCCATTATAGGATCGTCCCCTAGAAAAGTTCCCCCGGCCGACAATTTACCGGTAAAAATTCGTCCCGCCCGGGCGGCCACCGGGCGGGGCGGATTTTTGCCGGTAAATTGTCGGCCGAAGGGGGAACTTTTCTGAGGAGGGGGTGATCCTATAATGGGGCATTGGCCGTCTGAATGTGAATGCAAATGCGAATTACGTGTCACTTCATCACCCCGATCTCAACCTCCAACACGATGAGACGATCGAACATGCCGGCAAGATTTTACACGGTAGTGTGGTTACACAGACCGAGTAGTTAGAAAAACAAGATATGTTTTGTTGTTTTTCATGTTGCAAATTTCCCGCCGTACAACTGGAGACGATCGAACGTGCGTGCGGGACTCACCCGCGCACAGTCGAGACCAAGACAAACGACTACAAACTAATTAGGTATTAGCGCTTCTTCTTCGATCGTTGTCGAGCCGACCGGCCGCCGGCCGGTGCAAGCAGCGATAAGAATAGCCTCCATTGCCTTCGTGCCATAAACTGCTGCTGCTCTTAGCCGTCTACAGGCGAGCGATCGACCAAATCGCTATAAAGACGTCTCGTAAATATTATCTGAGCGGTCGTCCGACTTGCAGCACGTATGTACAGACATCCGACAAAGTCACGTGATGTGCAATTTTTGCACGTCATCAAACCATCGCACATTCCCGCATTGCCATTTCGCATAATACCATTATCATTATCGATACCACCTCATGTGCAAGAAACAAACAATTCTAATGTATAAAGAGGGGGAAGAGGAGAACAGTAAGAGAGGAAGAGGGAGTTTATTCTCTAAATTCACACAGATATAATAACCAAACAACTAATTAACAGTAGGCCTAACGTAGAAATGAGATGATGGTTAAAAAAATCAAGATGCGTAGGATAGACGAACAACCAAGTTCCGTTAACGACTGCTATTACTATATTATAATTTTTATTTCGTCAGCAAGTGGCAGTGCAGATAATAAAACAGAATTAACACACAATAATGCCTGAGAGACAATTAACAAAAACATTAGAATAAACCTCAATCCGTTGCCTTTTTTCTTTCCGAACTGACGATATATTTGCACAATGATATAATTATGGCGACTGTGTAGTTTAGCGATTTGCTGAAGAAATTTTTTACGCGAACAGCAGTGCAGTAAAGATAGTATAAAATTACATAAGAGAAAAATTATGTGAAATCGTCTAAAGCTTAATTTTTTAAAGAAATTTAGTTACTTTAAAGAAACAGCATGTTACTCTATCGTACTGTCTATTTTTATTTGGCAGTCGAGCCTATTATATTTAGCTGAGACAGGTTTGCAGTAACTGAAGTGAGTTTGAATGTCATTAGCGGTCATTAGTGATATTATCTGTGATAGATCGCAAATAACTACTGCTATCATAAGCATAGTTGTGAACGATACATAAATGTGGTCTGGATATAACGACAACGTAAAGTGGCATCGACTGTTATAATAGCCGGCGTCATCATCAATGCAATGTCGTATAATAGAGTCATTAACCACGCAATTATTTCACGGCAAACAGCCCACAGTACGTTTGAGTGTCTCTGTCACGTTAGACGACGAGGCGTTAAGCATGTGGTGACTTTACCTCAAATTCCACTACTTCGATTAGTCATGGTGGATTTGACGGGCAACAAATCGTACAACAAGCTATGTACATCTTGACACGTTGGAAGGATGTGGATTGGTTGTAGATCAGCGACTTGTGTCGTGCATCTCGTTGTTGTGAATTTGCTGCAAACGTTCTATTTGTCACGGATTAGTTAAAATGCATCCTGTAGAACAAATCCAAAACAGTTTAAAGTAGCGGAGTCTGGGCTTCACTACAATGCCGTTACCGCCACACTGGCAAGAACAAAAAATAAGCATTTCCAATTTCGTAATATGCTCAACATGCGATACGGAATACGTGAGTTGTCCAATACGCAACATCATAACAACTACAGCTGACATTTTAGAGCGACTGAACGAAACGAAATGGCATCGGAATAAACTGAAATTTGCACGCTGCAGACTGCTGAGCACGGGCGACGTATTAGGGTGTGTGTGTGTTTGTGTGTAGGAGCAATTTGTCGTCATTTCTCGTCCTTATTGTCATTTTGTACGCAAAGCAATTTAACTACGAACGATTTGTGGATTCTTCCAGTTGATTCAGCTGCAACTCAAGTCGACAGCAAAAGGATGCTGATGTGTCTGACTCTTGCAAATCATGTTTGCGGCGCGGGCTTCCACGAATGACGTGCAGTGGGGCCGAGGACTAATACGATAGGCGGTAGCGAATTATCCAACGTTAGCTCATTGATCCACGCGTGCTATGTACGCTGCTGGCACCGCCGTCCACCGGTGCACGGCGAACAATATGTAAATATCACCGGCACGTTTATCGATCTGACCGCCGACACCCAAAGCGTCTCAATTGTTTGAGCGCATTGTGTCTATCACGACCAGCATAATGAGGACAGCACGAGCCAGCCAGATCAACGACAACATTCGTTGTCGTCGTCGACTGTGACTGACGTTTCTAGTTTCCTTCACTCTTTTTTCTCTCTCTCTTTGCTGAAGGAATCCAATCCAGAGTTTCTTACGATGTACCGCCAGTCTGTATGTTTAAAATAATATACTGGCATTTGCCGTTGGATGGTGCATTTAAACTAAAATACCAGAACAGCGACAAAGCAAAAACAACGCATGTCTATACTGGGCAAAAGATGACAATGCCACGTGAAACGGAGAACATGTCCGACTTGCTGACTGGCAATAATTTATAACGATCCGCAGCTGCCGATCCAGTGTCTCGCTAGACTCGACCATAGACAGACCTTTAAAATCATCTACAGGGTGGGCCAAAAATGGTGCCATTTGTAGATGCATTAGCGTCAAATCTCTAGATGTCTATGACTGCTTGGACAGTAGGCAGTGTCTCAAAGCTGCTGATCGGACACTTTGCACGCGCCGATTGATCCGTCTTCACTCTGCTCTGAAGCTGGATATTTTGTACAATTGTTCATGTCATCTGCAGGCCCAATATGCTCTGGATGACCGATGACGGCTGTGACGTCTAGCCGGATTCATCTTGTCGTTGCCTCAGTTCCGGGCACTGGCTGACATTTTGCATTATAAATATTGTATTTACTTGACTTGCACTGCTCGCCATGTCAGTTCTTTTGCTGCATCAAAAACTAAATGAAAATATCTGTCATAATTTTTTCTGCCAAATAAATGGCCAGAGACGACACAAACTGACTGCACATTACGCATTTGCTGTACATGATGGCTTCGCATTACGTAGACTTTGTTCTGCAGTCGCGCAAAGTTGGCTCGATTGCTGTTATTATTTATTTTAATGGGATTTATTCGCTGTCCGTAAAATTTGTATCTTTACCAAGTTTTTTTTATTGCATCCTATACGAAGGTTTTATAAAGTGCACGAAAAACATGAAGTCATTGGCATGCTTGTTAAAAAATTGATTTCAATTTCATGAACGCAATGTTAAGCTAAAAGCCAGCATTTTTCGACGTATACGACAAGTGGCCTACGTGTATTTCTTCAAAACGTCTTCAACGTACATGGCTTTTGATGTACGCTCGCTCATAAGTTATAGGGCCGTGATTACAGCTTTTCGGGTAGGCTAGTAGAAAACATTTGTAAATTGCATAAATCCACTGCGGTCAAGAGTTGTGCACTTTGTTCGCTGAACATGTCGCCTATAGTGAACCAAATACATTATCGATCAGACAATATATAGGCATAGTAAAAAGCTGAAGAAAATATTTACGGCACTGTCGTCATAGCACGGTCATTTGATCAATGCTAAAAAAAGATGAAGATAAACGTTGAGTACGTCAAGACAGTTATGTATATACTTAAAAAATGTACCCGCTCTGTGTAATGTTAGTTTTGTCGACTTTGTCGGAGTTAACCAATGGTAGGCCTAATGCTGCGGACAACATGATAATACCGTCTTCCATGCATGCAGACTGATGTTGGCGAACAGCGTAACAGATACGATGACAGTGCACGTGGCTTATAGGAAACGTCGCTGTAGCTCGAGATAGTATTATGCAACGCACGACATGCCTCAAGGCCGACATCATAATGTTATTGCTTTACCGGGACGCGGATAGAGCTCTGTTAGATGTCACATGAACCACACTGCCATAATGCGAATTATTGTCATCGTCCCGTCTAATAAAATGCATAAAATTGCGTCCAAATTACTCCCACATATCTGCCAAACCTTGCGAGTGTGTGCGCGCATGTGTGCTGACTCACGCATTTTATTGCACGTTCGCGGTATCATTATTTCGGTCGATATCGGTCGCGCGCTGTCCAATAACTGCAGCTAGATGGGCTGTCGCATATAACCCGTTGAACTAATAAACCGGCATTAGCTCGTGGGCCCAGTTTTTTCAGTTCTCTCTGTGTTAAACTGCGGTCTGTGGTCGGATAACTGGGTGTTGAATAAACATCTAGCACACTTATTTCTTACGTCGGCTTTCGTCTGGTCATACATGACTGCATCTGCCAATGATCGACCCAGATAGGCTACAGAATACTGCGGTAGAGATAAGCTGCATATTATACTGGTGCGGCCGAGGAATGAGTAGTAACAAAATGGTGACGGAAGTTTATAGGCCTGTACGTGTATCGATCATAATGTCTGATAGCCGTAGCGGCATATAGGAGCTGTGTTGCGTTATTATTGTCTTTGCGGCGCCGTTTTACGTCAGATTACAGCGCCACGATTCGTAGCATACAGTTCCACGACAACTCAATAAACCAGGCTGGTTGCTTCGACCTAAGTTCGTATATAGCCGGACATAGAATTCCACCCAAGAAAAGTATCCCCGGCGACAATTTACCAGTAAAAATTTGTCCGGGAGGGGGCCGATTTTTACCGGTAGATTGTCGCCGGGGAGACTTTTCTGGGGGAGCGATCCTATAATGGGACTTTTTCATGGGGTCGGCGATAGTTTAATAATGAGAGACATTATTAATGTGACACCAGCTCAGCGCTCAACAGTAACTGACTGACGCCCAATGTACGGTCAGCCTTCGGTGTCTGGAGCTATATGTATCCCTACTGTCAGTCTCCCGGCGCGAGTCCAGGAATTCATTAGATATCGATCATAAATGCAATGGGGAGGCACGCCATGCACAGAATACACAAGACAACGCCGTTTAGCCCACAGCACGCTTGATGCTGATACGTCAGACGCTGCTGCTGCTGCTCCTACTGTGTAAATTGATAATAATGCCAATTAACGACATCACCGTCACCTGTGACCGAACCGTGTTATTAACCTTTGTATACGCTCGTACGCATAATAGCTCATATCCAGCTATGAATTCGCTGTATATGTTGAGTTGGGAATATTATGCTGCGCGAATTATAGGCGTAAGTTCAAAAACAACACGTGTAGGCTACGTGACAAAGTCTGAAGGTCATAGGGTCATAGGTGGATGCACGCCAACTGCAGGCTATAATTCTAGCACACTATGCCGTGAGATATTGTATATGCACAAATTGTATTCACAAGAAGAACAGAGTAAGCCTACAAGTAGAAGAAAAGAGAAACTCATGATATCTGCTTTGTTAATTGTTGTTGTTTTTTTTTATAAACGCGTGCACCATGCTGACAGCACACTCGGTAGACGTATAGTTTTGAATTTTGAGCACTGTATGAAATTCAGAATATTGTTGTGAATGTTATGCCAACACTGAACAGTTTTTCGGTTATCTTTTTCATCGAGTCACTCAGAAGTCGTGCGGAACAGGTTCCGAGTTTATAGTTTGAACTCATTTTATATCAGATGCGGTCCGCTGTCGAACTGGTGACCACTGACATCGCTTTGTTTCATAATTTATGACTCGCGGCGGCGGCCTGTTGACCGGAAGGCTAACGAAGACACGCCATGGCTCGGCGTCGTCGTATTAGGCCTATTAACTGTTCGTTGGTACGAGTGAGTACATCCCGCAGCGTGATAAAACATTTAGCAGCCTCACCTCACCTCCGAGTGCTCGGAACGTGGGCGTCAACGTATTTTATAGCGCTGCCGGTTTCGGCAGAATGCAACATCAAACTAGACGCGGTTTAACGCGCTCGTTGTCTCCTCCACGCAAATAATCTTCATTATTACGCGCAACAGCAGCTACTGCTGTAGCGCGTCTTAGCCATCGCAATTCTGTCCGTCTGTCTGTCCTTTTGTCACATGGGTGAATCAGTCAAAAACAGTGCAAGCTAGGATCACCAAATCTGTACTGTCGACTGCCTGGAAGACTCTCGTTTTAGAAGCTGTCAAGCTTTTTCAAAAATTCGAAGGGAGTCACCCTGAACGAGGGCGCTAAATGAGAGGGGGGAATTTGCAATTTTCAGCCGATACGGCGTTGGCTGAGCGAGACATGTAGCACCCTCTGGTGAGTACAAGTAAAACTCTATAGATAATTTGCCGACGGTCGTCTGGCGCCCTTTGTCGACTGACTTAGACGTTGTTTTACTGGGCTTTTAAACATGCACCGCTGTTGCGCGTTCCCGTTTGCGTTAGCAGGGCTTTTCTTGTTACCTCCGTCAAGGAGGTTATGTGCATAATACCCGGCTTCTATCTGTTGATTTGTTCGTTTGTTAGCAAAATTACACAAAAAAAAATTATAGGCAAATTTGGCTGCGATTTTCAGGAAAGGTTAGACTTCTCCCAGACCAGCGGTAATCCGGGCCAGTATTTGTATGCAGGATGACATTGAAGGATTCTATGCGACACATGTCGCAGCGGATTAAACATACAGGTAAACTGTAATAAATGTTAGGCAGAAAAAAACATGTTGGCAAAATAAAAACGCGTTATTATAAAAAAACGTTTATGAACATTTATTACAACTACTGAATTACGTAATTCGGTCTGTTGCGTTGCAGGCGTGTCGCACTACACGAAGGTTGTCGAGAACGCCGAAGTCAACGCCCTCTTCGATGAGGTAAGAACTACGCTAAGCTACGAGTTATTATTTTGCTAGGCCTAAAGATTTTTTTTCGCTGACAGCAACTTCTAGAAAGCAACAAAGAAAAGACGTAGACATGTAGGCCCAGAAGGCACCACGATCGCAGAAAACAGTCCGATGATGCTAATCATTCTAAAGCTGCGCTGTCAATTCCCTCCAGAACAGAATCAACAGCAACAGGCGTTGTCAGTCCTGACAGAACATTCGATTTACATCTGCAGTTCTGCACCCATGACAATTGGATATACATAGACTGCATGCAGACCATTGCTTATTTAAAAACGATTGTCGTATAGTTTTCAGAGGATATTGGGTTCGCATCCACGATTCTTTTGTTCTTGCTATGATGAAGCAGTTGTTACGATAATTAAACGTTTGGGCACTTTTTTTATCTTGAAAACATGCGCAAAATTGAAGCACGTTAAACACACTTTGTACTTTTGCGTTGGCCAAATTTTAGGATAACTACAGATACTAGGCTTACAGGTTAAAGGTTTTCAGTGTGATATGAGGCGACTTAATTAATAATAAATGATAAATTAATTAATTATTAATTAATTAGCATTAATGATAAACTGATAATATTATGATCTTAAGCATGCATTGTCTGTGCAGACATTTCGGTGGCCGGTGTCACGACCTATCGACTACGACGAGCAGATTGAGATTCAAGTCTTTAACTACAACAAATATCTCAGTAACAGGTTGACTCGCCTGCTTTGTGCTTAGCTCGTAACGTAACCTAAGTTGTAGTCAGAAAAAGGACTAGGCTATATTTAGATTTATTTCTTAATAATCTTATTTCTTAGAGCTTTCTCGGCCAATTTTTTGATGTGTGCAAGAGATTTTAAGTTAGACAGATACACTTATACAAAATAATGGTATGATATTTGCAGTCGAGGTTGTGCATTGACATAAATTAGATGAGGTAAACAGTTAGTGTATTTTACATAGTTACTAATACTAATACTAATCATATATATATATATATATATATATATATATATATATATATATATATCACATATA
>Ga0209367_1003426_pt1 | contig 21567 bp, 11 predicted proteins | sample WorMetLIZISLAND2_FD_187412 | JGI IMG/M metagenome (GOLD analysis project Ga0209367, IMG submission 187412) | Marine gutless worms symbiont microbial communities from Max Planck institute for Marine Microbiology, Germany - Olavius geniculatus... ...
CAACTGAATAACTAAAAACATTTTGCCCACAAAAAAATTATTGCACTCCTGTGCCCTGGGCCTGGCCCTTGTCCCCCAGCTTCAGATTCCTAGCGCCGCCCATGTGTGGGCCTGATAGGTTTAAGCTGATAAGACGATCTTGCTGAACGGATAAGAGGCACTGCAGGGCGAAAAAAAATCCTGATATATAAATTCATATGACGAAACCTCATAGTCATCCATGACGTGTTGTTTATCAAAAGATCGAAAACATCAGTCAACTACCAACATTCGAAATTGTCGCGCAACGCTTCGCGAAATCTCGTGCACCTGACGTGATGTCGTACCAATGTAAACAATTTCATAATAAATAAGTAAGATCAAGTTTGTGTTTGTTTGCTGTGGCGTACTCCGCGCAGCATTTACCGGAATACCGTTTTACTGGTACGTCTCTGTTTTCAGGGCCTAGTAGGAACAACTTCCCACGTGTACAGGCAAACATAGAAATAGCCTTTTAACCGCTCAAACCATCAATCAACAATCATCACTGAAAACTAGAAATACGTTCTGTGGAACGAGGTATCTGTCCCTTGCATTGCCACGCTATACATGGTGGGCCAAAAATGGCACAAAATGGCACAAAATTTTTATACGCCAATAACTTTATCAAATATTAACCGATTTTTAATTTTTTTTTTACTATCGGAATCAGGAGAAAATTTGTAGTAACACTATCACTAAAGATCTCACCACACCTCAAATGTGTCGCTACACTACCTAGTGAAATATCAGTGTGTTTGAAGTAGCAACTGAAAACAAGGCCATATCTGTAAGATGTAACAATACATTCTGAAAAAATTAACAACAAAATAACCTGTTTATTGTCTCAGTTATTGTCCAATGTAACTGTAACATCTCAGTTTTCACATGTTCAATGTTTCCGCCTTGCTGCTGTACGATGTACCCAGGCCGGCGACGCCATTGACCAATGGCGCGATTAACCAAACGCTGCGACAGAGCAAACTGTCGCAGCGTTTGGTTAATCGCGCTCCAGAATTGTCGTGAATTGTCAACATTGATAAACCATTTGTGAAAGAGCCCCCCTTAAAAACAGCATAATAGATGGGATTTAAGTTCGGGCTGTTTGGAAGCCACATATCAGGCTCAGTCAACGTTGATCATGCAAATGTTCATTGTCGTCGCTGGCTTGAGTGCGATTTTTTTATGATTTTATCTCCACAAAATTCGTTTTTTATCATTTCTAAACTTTATTATTCTAAACGCGTTTACCATAGCATGATAGTTGACAGTATAGCCTACGTCGTACGTCTGCAAAGGCGGACATTTCCCCCTGCATTGTCAACCGCAAATTCGTTTCCCCTTCGGACAATTTCCCTTCCTGGACGTTTCGAGTGCCTAGGACGCCCCCTCCTGTAACAGCCATTCCATGCAACGCCAAAAGCAATTCAACCTTTGAAATCGTACGTCGCCGTTGATAATGTTTCAAACACGCTGAGTCTTAGCAGGTGCAACAGTTAACAGCAATTAGGGACGTACGCGTCCACGAAACGATTATTAAACTCGACTCCCAACAGACTGAGCCAGGATCGTGAGTGTAATTAACGCACATTTATTTCTCACATAAAGAAAGCAAAAACAGAAACGAACTCGATAGGCCTAAACTGCAGACACTGTTCGTCCGTGCTGTGGCACACAGAGTGCGCTTTGTGACGTCGTCGTCGGCGGCTGTTTCTTGAGAAGTTGAGACTTGAGACTTCTTGAGACTTGCGCTTTGTTTGACGTATTATTCAGGCCTGTCGATAGCCTACCTACAGTATTTGATGATGTTTGCTGCATTATTTCACTATGCTGGCATTGAAAATTCGGCCAATATCGATTTTCATGAAAAGCACAGGGAGGGGAAAACGTCATGGAGGGACATGTCCGGGGAGGGGAATGTCTTACACCCGTACGTCTAATGTTGAAAGTGGATTTACAACAAGTAGATGTCGGCATCGAGTGCTGACATATGCGACTGAATGTTTGTCCATCGAGTTTAGTTGTGCGCTGTGCAGTCTCGAAGCTTGAACGGCATGCGCGTCAAAGAACTTCGCGTGATTATTTAACTTGAACAATGCTCACGTGGCGCGCTACAGCATTGTATACAATGTACCTGTAACCTATAACGTCACTTTAACGTGCAGTAAAATAATAATGGGTTGCGAAAAAGTACCCAAATAGAATGAGGCCTCCATACGGAAGACTTTTTAAAACTAAAAGATCAAACGTCAAACGGTTAAAATCTTATGCTATAAATTCTATACGCAAGTTGTCCTGGTCTATCTTCAGTAAGTTCGGTGCAATTCACTATTGAAATATGCATCGCAGTTTAAAATCGCAAAATAATCACTCAAAACCTGCTATCTGAATTACAAGATTGTTCAAGGTCGTCAATGTTTGGTACCCCCGAAAATTTTGTGGTCAGTGGGTGTTACGTTAAGCAGCAAGTCTGTGTCTATCTGCAACCGTTTTCATGCTAGACAAGTTGATAGTGGTAACATACCGACTTCTTAGGAAGTATTTTTGACGCCCTCGTTCGAGTGAAATGTCATCAGCTAGCGTAATCTTAGCTTAGCACAGTTTTGATAGAGTCGCACAGTGTGACAAACGCAGATCTAGACACCCATAGACGCGAACGGACTCATCTACGACAGATAGACCGCGTTTAAGACTATAGGGTCTACACGACTGGTGTATGTGCTTTTGCGCGTAAAAAAAACAGTCACTGGAAAAAATTTTTAAAATTACGCGAAAATATTTAGTAGCGTAATTGAACAAATCATTTGTTGCAAATTCCAGTATACGATCCAAGGTCATGTTTTGTCAGATGAGGCCATCGAACTTCAATCGGCCTTAGCGTAGCCTACGTGTGCACTCTCGTAATGCATAACAATGTACAGCCGCGCGGTCACAGAAACAACGGTAATAACCATTAACTGCGCGTACGTATAGTTCAAGTCTTCAAGAACGTCGTTTAATGCGCAAGTGGGCCTACTAAGCGCCATTGCTGCCTGCTTCATTCGCAATTTCCAAGCTGGCGGACCGCAGCAATGCAACGCAGCGGACTTCTTGCTTGCTTGGTGTTGTCCGTCGCGAGCGACGATGCCGCTGTGCTAGCTGGTCAATGATGGGCGATAGCACCGAAGGTGACTTCTTAATACGAAATCGGATGCACATACTCTGCCACAGCAGACTACGCACGTGGCGCAATGCTGCTGCGTCGACTGTGTGCATTAAGACGCGTTTGTATTGTGAGCGTGTAGAACTAATCGCTGACATGATGCTAGACGTCTGCAGCAGCAGCAGCAGCAGCAGGTAGTCAAGTCTGAGACGGCGTGTGATGGCTGACACTGAAGTCAGCAACAGCGAGGTCGTCACGAACGCTGGCGTCACGTCGAACTCTGCACAGCAGTCATCGTCAGCTGCCGCCGGGTCTTCTCCTGCTGATGTCGGTAGGTGCTGCGATAATAATCTACGTTAGATGTCCTCGACATTCTGCTATTCGTCGTGTACGGAAACGGGATAAATACAATACAATACATGTTTATGGCATCTTCGTTTCCAGGAAGTGGACGTGTTTTCCCACTATTTTCTCCACTATTTAAGGTAAAAGATCGCTTCTGTTAGACACCGAAAATACAAATACAACGATAACGCTTTTGCAAAGTATTGACGAGGCCCTTTGATGATGATTACAATATTATTGTTTTCACTGTAACTTAAACGTGCGTGTTTATATTTGCGACTTTCGGAATACTCTGAGTGACCCGGTGTCATTAAGTGTATACTGGTCATCCAGGTATTCGGTTACAAAGGTAGGGAGGAGGATGTTATCAGTCGTACAAAGCCGATGCGCTGAGCGTATTTAAAGGACTCGACTGACGTCAGATCATGGCTATTACCAAGCCTTCTCGCTAATGATACATGCAGCTGAGCCTCTTCATCTAGCTCCGTGTGTGTGTGTGTGTCGCCGATAATCAACGGCGTCGTGCGTCGAAAAGGCTGCAGTGGGGCAGGAAATTGGGGTTTACCGTCAGACAGCTACATGTACAAATTTCCGACAAAAGACAATTATGAGTGCTCAAAAGTTTAGTTTTGTCTCCAAATTTTTAAATAGGGGATTTTTGGTTGCATATTTAGTGTTTTGGGAAGAAAAATTTTCCAACAGGCTAAAATTTAAGGGGCAGCTGCTCTCCCTGTTCTCCTCGCTGCGACGAGGCTGCTGCAGATACTGAAGAATATGGCAACGACGCATGTGGAAATAATTTAATATACTACGTACCTCGTAAAGATGCGTTACACGAAGCTCTGAAAAGCAAAAAAAAAACAAAATATTGCGCAGTGAACTGATAATATCTTTAGCACTCCTACAACATCCATTATCATCTTTTACGGAACTTACTCCGCTTTACTAGCTTTATTACAATAGAACTTGGCAAATGACTGAAGTGGCAGTAGGCTACTGAGCCTCTTATGTAGCCTACCATGATTGACAACAGCGATACTGTTAGTTGTATAGAGCGTTAATTTGTTGTTAAACTATTTCTATTTTGCTTGATTTGTATCGCATATAATGATTACGACTGAGCCTTTAAAGATCACCTGCCGCCGTGCTTACGATACGGTATTTACGGTAATGCGCTCAAAAATGGCAATTCGATCCAGCACACAAACCAAAACTAGTCTGAACCGGATTAGAATGAGAACAATAAGTGACAATCAATTAATTTGAAGATGTTGGAGAGCTTTGTCGTAGGTGGCCTTAGCATTTATTGTCGGTGAGATTAAATTTGAGATTACACGTAACTATGTTGTACTTAAATTCTCCAAATGGCAGCACCGATGTTGTCGCGCGTTAGGTGAACATTGCTCAAATTACTTGTTAGTTTTTAGACGACCGTACTTAGTAACGGTCGAGCTATTGGTATGAGTTGTCTGTCTGTCCCTCTGTCTGTTACGGATGCATTGTGGATAAACGGTGCGAGGGCCTAGGTTGCTATTGACTACTAATAGAAGGTCGCATATTGGTTTTCAAATGGCATGTAAACAGTAAATCATTGACCTGGGATAACCTTGAAGGGTCATAACGCACTGCATGCTATGTCAATTGTGCGGTATTGTGGCTAATCGGTAAATCGTAAAGGAGCTGCGATGGTACCATCGGATAGAGCGTTGGCAACTTCCTATAGGCTGTTAATAGTAACCATGTCTTCATCCGCAGCGGTTTGGTCGCAATTTTTGTGAAAAGTTTCAAGCTATCTGTGGCCATATATCGGAAATGGTAAAAGATAGGGCCAAGGTTACTATTAACTACTAACAAAAAGTGGCCTACGCTGTTTTAAATAAAATGGAAATCATCGACCTTGGATGACTTTGAAGGTTGGTACGCGCTATTGTGGCTAAACGGTGCGAGATAGGACCAAGGTTGCTATTGATCACTAATAGGCAATAGCATACGCCGTTTCAGATGAGATGAAAATCATGGACCTTGGATGACTTTCAAGGTCACTGACAACCGGTACGGTCGGCTATTTTAGCAGCAGCTTAGCTTCTTGTTTTACATTTAAGGCATATAGAAAAATATTTTACATTATAACTGTACTTCTGTTTTAGTTTCTTTCATGTTATTTCTATTTACAACATTTTTGTTTTTTAGTTTATGTGCTTATCTGTCATTATGTGCTTGTCTGTCATTTTTTAAAGTACAAATCGATATTGTATCGTATAAACGTTTTGTGGGGAAGCGATAGCACAGCCAAGCTGGGGTCGAAATCAGACGTTTACTTACGATTACTAAATGAGACTTTTTGAATGTACAGTAACAACAAGCAATATAAAGCATTATTGACTCTGCAGTTTGCGTGCTTGAAGTGGTTGCCGCTGTTTATATTCGTCGGAGAATGTGGATTTCTAATATCGCTGCTGACGTCACGTCTCTGGAGGTCCGACAAACTGAAGCCGAGAAACGGATAAGATTAAACGCCCTCGACGCAAGCAGTTCGGGCGTGTGGCAAGCTCCGACCACCGAGGTTCAAATATTAGGTCAAGAAGGCAGCTTTTTTTATTTGCCTTTAGGCCAATCGTTGGTTGAAAATATTTCTGAGTACTTTCTGGGATCGTTAATTCTGTAAAAGTATAACCGTGAAATAACAATTTTAGCAATAAAATTATTTTTAAAAATTTTGCAAATATTTTTTAAAATCTCGATTGGTCTATATAGCTTTGATACGTTGATGACAAATGCTGCTGTTTTTTTATTTAAATTTACGTAATTTTTTATTCGATTCACTTACGCTTGCGGGATGGAAGGCTAGGTTGACGAATGTTGTGCAAGCGCAGGCGATGCGATGTCTCAGCGTAGAACGCTTCTGCTCATGTTTTGTTGTTGGAGGCTTGTCTCAGTCTGACCGATAGAACTTAGAAGCAAGGACGATGACATCATCATCTTATCAACTGAGTGAACTGTTGTTAAATGCCCGGCATGGTTTCGAAATACGAATTACTTGGACTTACTCTGTGCCAACAGGAGGGTTGCACTGCCCGAATCTCGTATGCGCTTCACTTTCGTTTAATTGATGTCGATAAATTACTGGCAGCGATTCTGTTCTATGCATGCGTTTACTCAGACCTTTGCGGACACAATTTCTTTGGCACATTTTTTGTGGATGGTATTAAAAATCTTGGCTGCGTAACGCGGCTCGATATGATTGATTAATTAATTGATTAATCACGCGCAAGAAGAAAGATCAGAGAACGGATTGCAGATGAACAATATGGATTCATGCCAGATAAATGTACAAGGAAATCCATTTTTATTTTTCGTATGCTGAGCGAAAGGGCCATAAAAAATGCAGGAGGATATTTATGTATGCTTTATTGATTACGAAAAAGCATTTGACAATGTTAGACATGCACAGTTGTTCCAAGACTTGGCAGAAACATGATTGGATACAAAAGATTTACGTTTATTATCGGAGCTGTATTGAAAACAGTCAGCAACTATCAGGATTGAAGGAAATTTTGGCAGAAGTATTAGGATACTGAAAGGTGGAAGACAAGGATGTGTTACGTCATCAGATTTTTTTTATACTTATATGCAGACAAGATTTTATCTCACTTAAAGGATCATGAAGGAATTTCTGTTGGTGGAAAAAATCTGAATAACCTGCGTTATGCGGATGATACGACGTTGATGGCAGATTCAGAAAGCAAACTGCAGAAGTTGTTGGATGTGGTGGTGCAAGAAAGTGGCAACAAAGAGTCAAAAGTGAATATTAAGAAAACTTTTAGTATGATGATTTTTAAAGCAAAAGTCCCACCGAAGTGCTCGATCTTCATTAATAGAAAAGAGGTCCAGCAAGTCAACTCATTTTCGTATCCGGGCAGTCTTATTACAAGTGATGGCAAACGTGAACACGACATAAAACAAAGAATTGGAAAAGCAAAGACAGTCTTTGGCAACAAGAAAAATGTGCTTCTCAGTCACTGAGTCAACTTTAACACAAGACTACGAGTTCTGCAGTGTTGTGTCTGGTCAGTTCTGTTGTATGGGTGTGAAACATGGACAATTTTGAAAGTGATGAAGGACAGGTTGATGGCCGTGGAAGTTTGGTTCTTGCGAAGAATGTTAAAGATATCATGGACAGAGAAGAAAAGTAATGAGAAAGTATTTTAAAAGGCAGGGGTGCAGCGTACACTAATGAGAAGAATTCGTCAACGGCAACTAGCTTTTCTGGGGCACGTGTTGAGAAAGCATGGTCTGGAGAACTTGGTGGTGACGGGAAGGATAGATGAGAGGAAAGCAAGGGGGCGTCAGAGACTGAAGTATCTGGACAGCTTAGGAAAATCATGGAAGGACAAAGTCAGCCCAACAGAGCTCATCAGAGCTTCAGAGGACCGATTGCTCTAGCAGCGCATGATCGCCAACGTCATCGGTACGGCAACATGACATGACATGACAACAAATATAGTCAATAAATTGAAACACTCTGTACAGCGTCATGTGTCGCGAAAGAATTAGAGGCACAGTTCTAAACTGGGCGTTCACGTAGGCTATAGGCAATTTCAAACAGTTGAACAGTTTGTGAAATTCGCTGAAAATTGCTGAGAAGTTCGGACGGATTTACAGTAAGTTATGTGACAATGTGTTCCAGGCAGAAGTGGCGGTGTGAGTTCAGACAGACGCTGCAATAGCGAGTGAGTGCATTTGCGCGTGCTGCATAGTGAACAGTCAGACCAAGGAAGCTGTTACGAGCGGTCACATTGATGAGTTGTTTACATCATGCGCAGCCATTATCACTCTATACGCTGTCTCGCTCCACACAACCGTCTGCGATCAAATGCTCTGCAATAAAAGAAATTTAGCACTGCAAATAACATCAGCACGTATTCAGTCATGCGTTATGGCGGCACGTACGTTATCGACGACGCACAGCTATCAGATGGAGTATTAGAGCGTTGATGAAGTGGGTAAGCGAGTACGCAGTACGAGTTTATACCACCCCAGACAGTGCTGTAACATATTTAAACCAACCACGCTCAGACGGCATATACTGCACGGCCGTTTGCTCTATGACGCACGAGAATAGCCGAAAGTTGTGAAAACAGCACAACAAGATGTGCAGCATCTCGACATGTGTGTAAGAGGTTGTGGATCTGCTGTATAGACTTTGCGATGTTTGTGGACTTCTTATGCAGCTTGTACAGCACAACAAGTCGTCAACAAATCGAAACAAATGGTACTTGGACCAACAGAAAAGTCGCGCCGAGCTAGCGAAGTCCATACTCGAGCAGGCAAATGAGCCGCCCGCGGATAGATGAGCCGGCGAAGGATCGTGGTTCCGTGCGTCCTGGCTGCAGGACAAACACTCGGGTCGACGACAAAAATCAGATAAACTCGGCCAACAGACGGTTACGTCACGGTTACGTCACGTTGACGTCACTAGCAGCAGTTACGTCATCAACAAGCTGCGAGTCGATCGTTAACCACTTCCAGTTGAACGCACAGCTACAGCGTCTAGAAGCGAGCAAATGGATGAAAAAATTTGAGAAAGTTCAAATCCTGCAGAAATTTATCCAGTCCGATAACGATATATAAGCCTACGTCGTTTACTGGTCGCCAAAAATTTATGCGCCATACAGAGTTGCTGCATCTAACTAACAGATATGTTATAATATTAGTTTCGCGTTTTAGTTAGACTTTTTGTGTTTTTTTTGAACTGGCGAGCGAAGATGTATTTAAATAGATCGTGACCAAATCTTCGTGTAGAATTTGTAGAAAAAAACGAAATTCCTTATGACGCAAGCAAATCTTGGCACCAAATATTAACTTAATACGAAAAAGATGAAGTTGATTATGCTGTCACTTTCACTAATTGCAAACTTTTTACTTAAACTGCACCAACCAACTTTGATATTTTATTGTGTCCCAGGTATGAGAGACTTTCGGGTGATCAATTGCGTCCCCAAAATTGATTTCAATTCAAGTATATAAATTCGATGCAGCAGCAGCTTGTGCAGAGCTTTGATAAAATTATTTTAAGATTTTAAGTGCCTGATAACTCATCTATTTTACAAATTGCGCTCGGTCGGAAATGATTTCATCGTTCGAAACTCGAACGTTTTAGCGTTTCTCTGAGTGACGGAAGCAGCTAACGACTTCGCATGCACATCGTGTTTGCTGTAACGACAGCGCTAGAAGAGAGAGGAGAAGCCGTCTTGATAGATCTTTGCGTGGAGCAGTGTGACAGACAGTTGCTTGCTTGCAGCAAATCATTATGGCGCGGTGCTGCTTGTGGGTAATTCGTCGTCGCCTGCAGCGGCTGCAATGCAATGATGATGCGCTGCTGTCAGCAGGTGCTTGGCTTGTGTGCGTGTGGTCGCTGCTGATGCTGCACTAACACACAGGTTCACGTCCGCACGCTTAGTGCGGCTATATTGCACGTAAAGACTTGAAGATTTTATATCAATTTTGCGAATAACAACAACAACAATATCGCGTGCGTGGAGATGAGGTCGATTCAAATGAGTCAAGAATTATGCCGATCTACTAAACGTTTCTGCTGCACCAGGTTGTTCGCAACAAATTGACGACGTCGATAATGGAACTTGCTGAACGCGGTAAGTTCCCGTAGGCCTAGTCATATTTATTTTGTTAAAGGATTTCTCATGTGTTTCGGAAATTACCCGACGAAGCTAAAGCAAAACTGTTTTAAACATTTGCACGGGGATAAAATTGTTATTTTAATAATGCTTAGGTAAAATTCGATAAAAACTGTTCACACAATAATTAAAACGTTCTGACGAGAGCGGAAATTGTCGGGCTTGGTATTCAGTGTTAAAACGTTTGGCAACGGACGCTGGTCAAAGTGGCGATGGACGACTTTCTTTGCTATCTTAGTGGTCAATAAATAGCGAATTAGCGAATACCTACAAGCGGCATCGATGCAAGCGCACAGGTGCGCCTGTTACAAAGCGTCTTGCGAATGTATTAGTAACGGAGCGTATCGATAGAGTTAGAACACTAGCAAGAACAAGAAATTTGAGCTAATGCTTACGAGACGCGCGAAAGCCTATAGCAGTTCCTGTTCGCAAACTGTCAGTTTATCTCCAGCCATTTCGTCGCGACTTTTACGGGGGTGCCGTTCTTTGATGCCCTCTTGCGCAGGTTTCCTTGAACGTAGAAAATCGAGACTTGGACCATCGAAATCTACGTTCAATGCTGAAAATTTCATGTGCAGCTTGTCTATGTCTATTTCAATTGGTTTCGGTGCAATTCGCTTTTGAAATGTGTTTCGCAGCCCAAAATTGTCAAAAAATCCATAAAAACCCCTATTTTCATGTTCAAGGTCATCCAAGGTCATTGAATTCGGTGGCAATCGAAAGCCAGTGTACAACTTTTTATTAGTGATTCATAGTAACTTAGGCTCTATCTCGCACCGTTATTAAGATACAGCGACTTATTGGCTAAAAATCACAAATTTTTCGAACCCCCTTCTCATTTAGCGCCCTCGTTCGGGGTGACCCCCTTTGAACTTATGGAAAAGCTTTACGGTTTCTGAAACTAGAGTTTTCCAGGCAGCCGAGAATTAAGATTTGATAATCCTAGCTTGCATTGTTTTTTGACTGATCTACCCGTGTGACAGACAGACGGACGGACAGAATTGTGATGGCTAAGACGCGCTGAAAGCAGTAGCTGCTTTCGCGCGTAAAAAGGCTAATGATACTTAGCCATTACGATGTAGCAAGGCGTCGCGCGAAGTAATAGTCACACCATTCGTGTGTTTCTCCCATGCACGTTTGCTTCGCTTTTTTATGTCAACGCCGTGCTTATTTTGACTATTATGCTACGCTACCTATTATGACAAATTTTCAACGTTTTTGTTAAGTACATGCGTAATAATTTTTGCGTATAAGAATGATCAGTAAAAACGTGCCGCTGATCAGATAAGGTTTCGTCAAAATAGTGTTACATTTCATCCCGCCCAACGGTTTATGCAAGGTGCATGAGTGCTGCAAACGGACAGACCACGCGATGATTTTGCGATAGCCATTACATCACTGATGCTGTTGTCTGAAATAAAGCTCGCTAACTCCACGCGCACACAAATACGCAAGTCTATTTGTTTGACGATTGAGTAACCCGAGGTTTGGCAGATTGTTTCATGTTTCAACAAGTGTGCCTTTATGAATCATGGGCAAAAATTAGGATTCCAAAGAGATTATACACTGTGTCCCAAAAACGTCTCACTTTGTCATTGTCTATATCTTCGCCAAATATTAACCAATTTTCGAAATTTTTTTATCGATACATTTCGTAGACAATTAGCAATAAAATGATTATTGAATATCTTGCCACACGATAACTGTGTTTTTACACTACTTTGTGAAATATTCATGCAAGAAAAACTAACAATAATAGACAGCAAGCGTGTTGGTAAACAAAATGCACTTCCAACCAAAAATTATTGAAAAAATGCAGTGAATGATCTGTACGATGCTACGCTTTGTTAAACTCATTTTTAGATATCTGGCGTATTAAACGATATGTTTGTTTCTGGCCTTTGTGGTTTAGTACGCCTACCGTTTCATCCACAGTGACTACGTTCTTTTCAGCACTTGTATGCTTTAATCTGCCGGTTTCATGCCTTTGGTCGGTGCTGCATGTTTCCTAAATTTCTTTTAATAACAATCCCACTCTTTCCCTGTTGCAGGTTACTTTCAAAAATTATGTTAGTATTTTCCGAAAAATGTATTTTTTGAACCGGTACAAGTTCTTAATCATAGCTTTGTCTCCACTGCTAAATGGCGCATTACATCACCGGTATATCGTCAGTGCATTAAAAATTATTATTTACGACAATATCATTTGCTTTTATTTACAAACATCAGAAATGCATGAAAACTAGATAAAATTTAATTTTTGTATAAAAATTAGTAAAAACTGTGTCAGAAAATGATTTTTTGCATATGTATTACAGTGATTTTAGTGATTTTTAAAAATTTATGTTTCACATGGTAGTGTAGCGACATAGTTAAAGTGTGGTGAGACATTTAACAATTATTTTATTGCCAATTGTCCACAATATGTGCCAGTAAAAGAATTGTAAAAATCGGTTAATATTTGGCGAAGATATGAAAAATGACACAGTGGTACGTTTTTTTGGACACAGTGTATACGTTTATAATGCAGCACCAAACAGCCTTTATTCGTGTCTGCGTTTTAAATGTATAAAAATGTCTAAGTACGCACGATGTGTATTTTGGGGCAACTTGCACAAAATAGTTATATTTAATGCATTTACTATACATTATGTATTGCATTTAAAAATTTGCGTCAGCTACAATCTGACTGTGCGGCTGCGTCGGCAGAAATGATGCCATGCGTTACGTCACGGACCATTAGCTCAGCTGTGGATGCTGGTGGCACATTGTGCATCTCGCCTATCACTGCAGTTGACTGTTGGCGTCATAGCAGACTTGCTTTGCTCACTGCCTAAGCAATGCTTTATACTACGAGACTTGCTTCTGTTTTGCCGTTAGTTAATAATACGCGTATACATATTTCTGCCAAATATCTCACTTATTAGCCTATCCATGTCGGTATTGCAGTATTAACAATACAACACATCATACACACTAGTTCGATGCCGTAAATGGTTTTGAGAAATAAACCACAACCAAGGTATAGCCGCCCACGTGTAATTTTTTCGCTGGATGTGTCATCAAGATTGGAACTGTTTGCCAGATTGTGTTAATTTTTAGTTTTTTTTGTTTATAAACGTGCCTACTGCCATAAATCGTGTTAATTTTACGAAATTTCTCAGGAATAACTGTCATAATTTTTGTATATTGTGCAATTATTGTAGATCGCTGTTAGAACACTGCTTAGATGTTGGCTGTTCTATTATAGTGGCACTGACCACTATTGTCGTTTTAAGCAAATAATAAACAACACTCGGAAAGGACTAAATTAAGCGTGGGTTGAATGAATGAATGAATATGTCAATTTGTATTGCGCCCAATTAGAGAAGACCTCAAGAGCGCTCGCAGCTAAATAAATAAGTTAAGGACAGTTTGCTTTCTGCTGTTCCATATACACCGTGACGCAGAAAAAAAGTGAAACGTAAATGTTTTACGTAGACCTAGGCTTTAGCAATCAAACAGTTTTGGGAACGATTAGCTTCGATCTATGCAGTGAAGGGTGCTTGTGCTGATCAGTGTGTAAAACGCTGCATATGATGGCAGGGACATCTATCTCCCTGGACACACTACGCAAGCCCCTCCCCCTCCCACACCGTCTCTAATGTTGCCCCCCCGCAACGTTAACTCGAATCCCTCCCTCGTCAAGCGGGGGCCCTTCCGCCCGGATCTGTGTTAAAGAATCTACGCAGATATACATAAGCACAAATGACTGATACGAAAGCACAAATATTTTTCTACATCAGCACAAAACCAAATAATACATAAGCACAAAATAAAATTCTACTAAAGCACAAATCTACTGTGGTAAAAACTTTTTTTATTCAGAGGACTAGCAGTTAAAAACGTAAGTCAGTATAAACACTGTTTATAGCTCTATGTATGAGCCTACAACTAAAGTACTGGTAAAAACTTGTAGCACATTTTGCCGATGTAATCTTCATGGCCGTGTGAAGCAGATGGTTTATAATTGACCATCAACATAAAATCTTTGTTATTGTAATAAAGCAGCAAATATAAATGTACAAAACATCAGTTTATACACTTGTTAACGGCGACATGCAATGAGTGACACATCGAAAACAGCAAAAATCACAAAAAGGTGATAATATTCAACAGCACATTGACAGTTAGACGATGTGATGATGAGTGATATCACCTTTTATGATTTTTGCTGTTTTCGATGTGTCACTCATTGCATGTCGCCGTTAACAAGTGTATAAACTGATGTTTTGTACATTTATTACTATGAACGGCGCCCTATGAACTACACCTTACTTTGCACTCACAGTATGTGTTCATGTCACATTAGGCCTACCCATTGTTGTGTTATAGACAACTTGATGATTGTGCTTATATCGCATTTAGGTTTGTGTTTTTGACACTATTGTGCTTGGGAGCATTTGTGCTTATGTACTGTTGCCCGGTGGGCGACAGTAGGCCCTACATAAGCTTCGCTGTATGCTGCAAAGCGACGGCTGTATCGACGGTCAGCTGGAGATATATGTCCTGTAAACTGACAGAGGGACACAACTGCTTAAAAGCTTAAGCTTCCTAACATTAAGGATCGATTATAGCTTCGCGACAGCTTCGCGAGCCAATAATTAGCCCGTACTTTCAATATTATTAATAATCTACATTCAGTTACTAAACTTTTGTCAGCTAAATCAACGTTTAAGTTATTATATAGGCCTAGTAAATGTTCATGACTACGTTTCACTGTAACTATTTACATTTTTAATACCTGAAGTAGAATCCCGCAACTCTCTGTAAGCCTAGGCCTATTAGGCCTATGCTTCAGTACTCATGTCGCGTTGGTTCGTGAGAGAATCGAAGACTGCTGCAGTTGCACTGTTCTTCGTCCAAAAGACGACAGGGTTCGAAGTTCTCACGTCAGCCCAGGTTGCGTCAGGAAATGTGGGTTGTGAAACTCATTGTAGTGTCATCGAATATGTGTCTTAAGGCGCGTACAAAGCGACGTAACTGAACTGAACTGAACTGACACAGTGTACTTTTTCCGCGCGACAGCTATGCTTCGCGCGTTTTAGCCATGACCTGAGCGTCTGTCCGTCTGTCCGTCTGTCTGTCTGTCTGTCTGTCTGTCCGTATGTCATACCCTGAGCCTTATCAAAACGGTGCAAGCTAGGATCACAAAATCCTCACTGTGTGTAGGACTCTTTCATGCCCTTGGGTGAGGGGGTTTCCCTCAAACGAAGGCATCAAAGAGGGGTACCCCTAGAAAAAAACGTTAGGCCTACGTTCTGCCGCTATTGGCTCGCCTATTGTGAAAACGGTTGCAGATAGGTACAGACAAGTTGCTTATTATAAGCACGGGACACGGGCTTTTTAGTTTTATCAACATCGATGACCTAAAACGACATTGAATCCCCAAATGAAGGATTTGGGGCGAATTTTTCGCACTTTTTGGCTGCAGCGCACAGTTCAAGAATGAGATGCAACGAAATGGCTGGAGATAGACCAAGACAACCTGCATATGAAATTTTAGCATCAAACACAGATTTTAGTAGTCTAAGTTTCAACCCCCTAGGTTCAAGGGGCCTGCGCACGCGAGCGTTAAAGATGGTACCCCTCTGAAAATTGGTTATTTTATCAATATGGCCTCGTCTAGCGTAAAACATTTGCAGATAGGTATAGCCTATAGACATGCCGCTTATCACAAAAAGCACTGGTGACGAGCTTTTTGTGGTAGGTTTAGGCCTATATCTACCTCGATGACCTTGAGCGACTTTGAACCCCCTGATTCTTTCCTGAATTCCTGGCGCCCTGATGCTTTCTATGACTTTGGCGCTTTATAACTCATTTTTTACTTACTTACTTAAATAAGGGGTATTAGTGGGTGTTAGTAATTTTTTTGCGATTTTCGGCTGCGGTGCACACTTCAAGAGTGAATTGCGACGAAATGACTGAAGATAGACCAGGACAATATGCGAACAGGAACTGCTAAGGCTGTCGCGCGTTTCATGAGCTTTGATCAAATTACTTGTTTTACGAACTGACGTTTCTAGCCATTGTTTGTCGACAGTTTTGGTCGTCGGCGCTTTGCTTTTGCGAGCCCCACGTCGACTTGAAATTCGCTGCCTGACAGTCTTCGTGGCCCAGGACCGAGTCTCGACACTTTCAAACATCAGCAGAAGACATACTTTTTTTGCAAAATATTGATGACAGCATTTATTAAGTGCATTAAAGATTTTTAAGTATGCGCTATGTAAATTTCTATTTTGCTTACTTACTTACTACGGGCGACGCGGGCGAACCTACTGGTCATTGATTGACGCATACGTGAGCGTAGTCACTTAGACCACCGAAGCCTACTATACAATACTATACAATGCCTACTGTAATGCATTACTGCTTGCCCATTGGTTGGTTCGCCATAAACTAAATCATGTCAGTTCAGTTCGGTTTAGTTTAGTTAGGCCTACGCGCTTTTACATATCGACACACTGTAGAAATCAAAGTAAACCGACGTTTTGTAACTGCATTCGCCACCCCCAGTGACGAGGCACTCACTGTTCGACTTTAGCCGTGCACCATGCATCGCAATAGATCGTGTCAGGCACATGGCCAGGCTGTCAACTCATGGGTGACTGGCTACAAGGGCCACACAAGATAACAGCAGTGAGGACAAGATGATGAGGACCCGAATGGCTTCTAGTAAACGGGAACGTTGAGAATATTTATCATAACCTACTTCGTTCTCACCTCTCTCATGATCTCATCACAGTGTCTACAGTGTTTCTGTCCCATGCTGGCACTTGCACTGCCTATATACCACCAATCCCCACCATATCGTCAGTAGGCCTAAGTGAATAAGTTCGTAAGTAAGTAAGCAAGTGAAAGTAAACTTAAATCTATTTAACGTTAAAATAGCCGTTAACTCCAGTCAAACTTGGCTTGAAACGCGCGTCGCGTCTGTTTACCACACGCACGTTTTACGCAGAACGCACCCTCTATTACCGTCATGAAATTAGTGCGTTTTGACACGGTCTAGAGCATATTATTCTTGTCAGAGTTTGGCGGACGGTTTATTAATCGCAACTTATGGGCACTTTTTCAGTCAGTGAAAATGGGTTCCCGGTTACCAGGCGACTGTGCCTGGAATTGCCCCGAGCAGCAGCGGCTGCAGCAGCAGATCGGCTTGATGTTAAGATAAACGAAGACTCAAGCAAAGTGCTCAATGTTCGTAATGGGCTCTGCATAATGTGAGCGTCTAACTGCCATCCCCACACAGCGTCATGCGCTATCAACGTGCAGTTTTATGCACATTGCACCTTGCACCTATACAATCTACAGGGTGGTCAGAAAGGTATGCGCAAATAATTGCGCAACAGATGCAATTAATTTAGTTAAAGTGTGGTGGGATCTTTATGACTGGTTGTAATCATTTTAATGCAAATTTTCTGCAGAGTGTGACAGTGAAAGAATGTTAAAAATGGTCACAGTATTTGCGTGGGAAAATATGGACGAAAGTTTGCAGTTTGCTTTTTGCCCATCTTGTGCATTAACATGTACAGGATGGGTTAAAAGTACAAACTGTTTTTCAAATATCTACTAAATATTAAAAAGAAATTTCTAAAGCAATTCTTTTGCAGTCAGCAGAAACTTTTCAACGTTTGAAAAACGGCAATTTTTGCAAGGTAGTGTAGCGACACATCTTAGAGGCGGTGAAATGCAGTGTGATAATTTCTTTATTGCCATAAAAATTGCCTTAGAACGAAATCGCATGCGATTTTTTATTTTTTTAGTTTTACATGTAGACACCCACAGAAACGATTTCTAAAATGGCAGACTGTCTGCACTTTATATGGTTGTCGCTGACCACAGGCTAAAGCAGTGGAGCGTAGCAAGGGGAGAGGAACCTAGCAGAAAACTGAATTTTTCCTGGCCTATAAATTTAGCCTGTCTGATAATATTGTTTTTCGATAATACATAACTTCGAGTTCAAAAATTTCCCATCAGGTGGATTTATTGGCAATCGAGCATAATAATTTCCAGTGTCAGAAATTAGCAGCTGTTTCGCTGTCCAAAAAAATTGGAACTTCGTGTCCACCAACCTTTACTTTGTGACTTCTCACATGGCCGTTTCTCCGTGTCGCCGTTTTCTTCGGAAATGATTAGGGTTAGTAACTTAGCGTTAGGACCAGTTTTAGTCATTCCGCGTGGACCGTATAACCTTTCTGCTTTCTTTACCCATCACGGCGACGTTGCGAAACTAAAGATTACAGATTTATCTGCACTCTGCAGCATTTGTGTGAAGAATTGATGAGCGAAGGGTCACAAAAGACACCAACGCGGACCATGGATCATTGACACGAACCATGCACTGTGCAGGACGTGCATGCGCTAGCCAGGAAACTCATCAAGCAAACGGTGCATTGCTATCCTATGACGGAAATGCGTCTCTTGGCTGCTAATTCGACGAAGCCCGGATAGATTCGATCTGGCTAATTCAACGACCATCACTAACACGAGTATCTTGTTAAAATTTTCCGCCTCCTCTTGATTACGGCTGCAGCGAAGCGCGCACGCGGGGAAGAAATGCTGTCACCCCCACGAATGAATATGTCCGGGAAAGAAGTTAACTTTTTTAATGCCCTATATGTGTCTCATTTTCTGACATAATGAACATCTTTATTCACCACAACAGATGGTAGCGATTACAACATATTTACAATACAAACAATGAGAGAAAAAAAGAAAAAAAGAACACATATCAATAAACTGACAAATACTGAGTGATCAAACGTCCATTTCAAATCGACCGGTTTAACTTTATAACAACGTTTCTCTATCAAAACACAATGTAGCACACCTTAACTAACGAGCGAAAAGTCCGAAACTCAGTTCAAACTTTACCGATCTATTACCCAGGACAACGCTGGGTAAGGATATACCAAGGTACGATTGAATATTCTTAACAATTTTAATGTTATTCGTCCTAAATAATTTCATAAAAAACCTATTAAATGCAAAGTCAATTGAACACAAATCCGACTTACTAAGCGAGCAGGCTTCAAGTGCATAAAGCAAAACAGGAACACATTTACTATTAAATAACTGTATAATAACTTCTTCAGAGGCAACACGCCCAACTTAACCAAAGACACTGTTAGCAGCACGATAGAAGGAGCGTTTGGGTTTATCAAGAGATTTTGAATAATGTTGCTGTTCAGTTATAGAGAGACTTGAGCTTAAGTAGAGTAGACTTTAGCTTAGAGTAGACTTTAGCTTAAGTAGAGGTCGATTTAAAGAGGTTTCGTTCTGTTCTGCCAGCGGAGTATAGGTTTATTTGGGGAACAGCTGGCTATACGCTTTTCCTCGGGGCTAAAATCGGCACGATTTTGATGCCTGAAACATAACAATTTAAGCACCAGTTAGCAAAAAGGCTTCAACGTTTTGCTTTATCGATAAAGGGGCTAATCAAAAAGGTAAAGGGGGTATGTCCGAATGGGGGGTTGGTGGTCCGTTCTACGGCTGCACGAATCCATCTTGTTCCCTGCAGTAACCAAGAAGTCTCGGTTCGCTCATCCATCACGAGTTCTTGCACAAACCTATAATTACATCTCGTTCGCGCCGATGCCATTTCAGCCAATTTGGCACGTGACTCTCCGAGGCTTGGATGTCATTTGCGCCAACCCGGGCCCGCCACAGTCGCCCGCTGATAATGCGTTAATCTGCAGACTCGCCGCGAACCGACGATCCGCTAGCGAAGAGGTGCGCGGGCTGTGGAATTATTTCGCTAGCACCATGCGCGGAAATTTGCGACAAAGCTGTTATTTCAGCTTAAATCTGTTGCTACACTACCTTGTGAAACACGAATGTAGTAAACAAGTGTGTTTTGTGTGCGATGAGCCATAAACTCACTGAGATGAACTACGATAATGTGAGACTTGCGTAGATTATGGCAGGCAGCAACTGTGGTAAAAAACAAGTTAGGTTTCGTGGATTTAAAATTTGGGATCAACAAAATATCACATTGGCATAATATCTAATTTTATAGCGCCGTCTTGTCACTGTTTGCGATTTGCCTAAATGAATGACATTCCTACAAGAAAAAATGTGCCAGTAAGAATGTTGAAAATTAATCTATATTTAGCAGGAATATGGACAAACGTTAGACGCCAAGATGTTTGACTCAGTAGGTCTATAGGCTCTTACAGTTAAAAAAATAATTAATTCGTAGGACGCATATAACATGCATCTTTATTCACCACGAAAAATAAGATGTCACAACTGATACAAAATGTTCACATTTTATCAGCTAAAGTAAGTGACTAACTATACTGTCTCATTTCTAGATCTAATGGATGGATCTAATATTGTGGGATCCATGCACCTCTGTGCAACGGATCGATCCTGCAGGAGTGGCGCATCTCCGACGATGCAACTGCTGGACGAGGCTTGAGACTCGATTTCAAGAGCACCTTGCATAATGGAACGACGAAACCTCGGCATGAACCGAGCGAATTAGTCGCCGCGTCGCACCAGGCCGGGCCGGTGCCTCATTATTAGATCCCCCGGTAAAAATCCGCCCCACCCGGCGGCCGCAGGGCGGGGCGAATTTTTGCCGATAAATTGTCGGCCGAGGGGAGAGAGACTTTTCTGTAGGGCAATTTTATAATAGGAAGATTTTTATGAAGCCGGCGATATTCTAATAAGGGGAGACATGTATACCAATTTCGTTTTTTATTTCTCCCTGGGCGGATTTTTCACGGAAGATACATTTTAATGTGACACTGGCTCCAATCGAAGTCCCCAGTCCCCGCCTCCGCGGCAAAGATAACGTCGTTGTCGCCGGCGTGATGCGTAATTAGCAAATGGCCGTTAACGCTTTCCGCTCCAGCGCACGAAACCTGATAGGATCGGACTGATAGGAGTCTGCCGTTACAGCAAATGCAACAAGGTGATGTCTTCCGGAAACCAGAGTTTGTGTAGAAAATAGTATCTTAACCTCCTTGGCGGTATGAATTTGGACAGAGTTTCTGTCTAAAAACGGTACATATATCTGCCGTGGCGAGTTCACCGCGACATTCGCCTAATGACATTTAAATGTACACTTGAGCGTTCAACTGTATACTCCCACTGGACCTGCACTCACAGTAGGCCTACAGCCGTGGCGCCGACGGCAGCTCTGTCAGCCGATGTAGCTGGATGCGCTGCAACTTGTTATCTTGATAAACTTGCTCAATACAGATGACATCTGGCAGTCGGATGGAAGGGAAAGGAATTTTATCAGCTGCAACTGACCACTGAATGCGACTAATTGACAGCACGACAGACATGGTCCGCTGACGGTTCTGGACATGC